>Ga0155559_1053_pt3 | contig 32115 bp, 16 predicted proteins | sample RifCSPhighO2_12_FD_107216 | JGI IMG/M metagenome (GOLD analysis project Ga0155559, IMG submission 107216) | Legionellales bacterium RIFCSPHIGHO2_12_FULL_35_11
GCAGATCCTGATTTTACTGCTGATGATTGGCGTCCTAGTTTGCCAGGTGATAAAGTTACAGTTCGTGAGGTTAATGATTTTGAAGGCGACCCATCAGATTTATTATGGCCATCACTTGCTAAACAAACAATACCAAGAGATGCTGAAATAATAGATAGAAGAACAGTATTGGTTGGGAATAAGATTTATACTTCTGTATATATTGATTTGTTTCCCAAAGATTTGAAACCATTTACTAATTTATTTACTAGAATTTTACCAACACATATTCCGTGGAGAATATCCTTTTTAGTCGAAAGTGAAGCTTTAAACACTATAAAACTTAAAGGATTTTTATCATCTGTTTTAAGTTTTTCTTCACCGCAAAATAGACTGATTAGTGATTCAGTTAATTTATTAAAATATATTGATTTAAATACAGATGAGGCTGTTGTGCGGCTTAGGGTTATGGCAACTACTTGGGCTGAAGAGGGAGAAATTTCTCTGCTGCGCAGGAGAGGGTCCGAGTTAGTTAAAGCAATACAAGGCTGGGGCAGTACGGATGTTTCGGAAATTTGTGGTGATCCATTTGCTGGTTTTGTAGCAAGTATGTTAGCAACTACTACAAATAGTCCAGCGGTAGCAACGGTCGCACCTCTTTCTAGCGTAATTTCTCTGTTTCCAATTACCAGGCCTGCTTCACCGTGGAGTGTAGGTGGATTATTATTTAGGTCTCCTGATGGTAAACTGTGGCCATTTCAACCAGGTTCGCCAGAGCAAACTACCTGGATTGATTTAGTTTATGCAAGACCTGGTTCTGGTAAGTCAGTTTTATCGAGTACGCAAAATTTAGCGTTGTGTCTGTCTGCTGGATTAACCCGCTTGCCACGAATAGCAATTATTGATATTGGACCATCAAGTAGTGGGCTTATTTCATTATTAAAAGAGGCCCTTGCTCCTGAAGATAGGCATTTAGTTGCTTATCACAGATTAAGAATGACACCAGATTATTCTATCAATCCATTTGATACGCAACTTGGATGTAGATTTCCAACAGCTAATGAAAGGTCGTTTTTAGTAAATTTCTTAACCTTGTTAACTACGCCATTAGGAGCACAAAAACCATATGACGGGATGCCTGATTTGGTTGGTATGGTTGTAGATGAATTATATAAAAGTGTTTCTGATGAAGGAAAATCTACTCCATATACAACTGGTGTAGAGGAATTTATTGACACAATTCTAGAAGAAATTGGTTTTGTTAAAGATTCTAAATCTACTTGGTGGGAAGTTACAGACGCCCTTTTTTCAGCCGGATTTGTGCACGAAGCGTTATTAGCGCAAAGATATGCTATGCCATTATTAGCTGATGCTGCGTCTATTTGCAGAACGCCATCAATTGAAGACCTTTATGAAAAAGTTACGGCTCCGACTGGTGAGTCCTTAATTAATTCTTTTTCAAGGATGGTTTCTGGGGCTGTAAGAGAATATCCAATTTTATCTAGAGTAACAGCATTTGATATTGGTGATGCAAGGGTTGTTTCACTTGATTTAGATGAGGTTGCAAAAAGTGGAGGAGATGCTGCAGATAGACAAACTTCAGTGATGTATATGTTAGCTCGATATATTTTAGCAAGGCATTATTATTTAACGGAAGAAGGTATGAATAATGTGCCTGAGCAATATAAGCCTTATCACAAGCAAAGAGTCGTGGAAATTAGAGAAGATCCAAAACGTATAATATATGATGAATTCCATAGAACAGCCAAGTCATCCGCTGTGCGTGAGCAGGTTATTGTTGATATGCGTGAAGGAAGAAAATGGAATGTACAAATTTCATTATTATCACAGTCAATTGATGATTTTGATTCAGTGATGGTAGATTTTGCTACATCCATTTATATAATGGATGCTGGTCCCGCTCAAACAATAGAGAAAACTTGTAAAATTTTTGGTTTGTCAGAAACTGCTAAAACGGCATTAAGAACTAGAGTGCATGGGCCAAGGCATGGTGGAGCAACTTTTCTTGCTCAATTTGCAACTAAAAATGGTATAAATATCCAGTTACTTACTTTAACTTTAGGACCAATAGAGTTATGGGCATTTAGCACTACTGCTGAAGATGCTGCCGTTAGAAATAATTTATATAGACAAATTGGTCCATCTGAAACCAGAAGATTTTTAGCTAATTTATATCCTAATGGTTCTGTTGCAAAAGAGGTTGTCGAGCGTCTAAATGCAATGAAAGAAGAAGGTTCTTTTATTGAAGAAGAGGCTAAGTCCAGTGTTATAGAGCAATTAGTTAATGATATTCTAAGATCTTACGCTAGCGATCCAAACGCTAAAAGTCTTATTTTCGAACAAGATCGGATGTAAGGGAACTCCCAATAAATACTCTTATGAGCCGTGCAACAATAACTTAATGGCAGTGGCTAATCGTGTAAGTTATTGTTGCACGGCTCATAAGACTAAATAACTATCAATTTGCGAAAAAGAAAAAGATGATAAATTTTATAGCGACAATTTTTTAAAACTGGTATAATCCTAGAAAAAGCAGTTGAGCTCTACTACGAATGCCTACTGCACTGAATTTTAAAGATTTTTTCATGTTTTTTTAACTCACCATAGTGGTGACTATGCCTTCGTCAAAAAAACATGAAAAAATCTTTAAAATTCAGCACATTAGTCATTCTCACTACGATCTCAACTGCTTTTTCTAGGATAATCCTGGAAAAATGGCCCTGTGCTAGGGTCTTGCTTTGTTACCATATTAACGAAGAGCTTGTACGATTTTTTATTATTTATAGTAGGACATTTAAATGCGTTATACCCAGGGGTTTTATAATAAAAAAATAAACATAACAACGTTCTTTAGTCAGTTATTATCTGCCTTAATTTCGATTTCATGATGTCAAATATATTAAGCACCCTTACAAAGTCGACTATCAAGTCAGCCTACAAATCAGCGACTCATCATAAAGGGAAGAGTTATTATACAGCTCATCGTGTTGTTGATCTACACATAACTCACCCGTCAACTGCCGAGAGTCTTATCAATGCACAGGTACAAGGAACGACTCTATATACTGTATCCATACGTATTGTAGATACAAAGCATGTTATTCGCCTAGAGGGTGTTTGCTCATGTCCACTACAGCATGATTGCAAACATGTCGTTGCCGCTTTGTTGCAGGCTGTTGATCATAACGCATCGTTTATTGCCACGACTAAAAGCAATGTCATTCCCTTGTCTCGAAAGGCGAATCCGGATATCGTAGACGACCCACGTGTTACCCATTGGTTACGTCAACTTCAGCATGTTATGGATGAGAGGTATTCGGCGCCTGTTCCGATTGATGAAACATATGGCTTGTATTATGTCCTGTCTAAAATCGTGGGTGAAACACACCAATTGGGTGTAGATCCAATGTTAGTCAGGCGATTGAAAGCGGGTGGATTGGGTACACCAAAACCTTATAGTGAAACAGCGCTCAGTCAACAAAAACACTTGCATCCAATTGATAAAGAAATGTTAGCTAAATTGGGTATGATACAAAAAACAACACGTTATTTTGGATACTCATCGAAGTATTGTCTTCATGGTGAGCTTGGAGAGGCGCTGCTTCTTGAGTTGATCAATACTGGGCGGTGTCACTGGCGTACTGTGCACGCTAACCCGTTGTCCCTGGCGCAACCCAAATCCGTTGAGCTCCGTTGGGATATTGATGATCAAGGTATGCAAACATTGCATTTCGGAATTCCTGAAAAACATTACCCAATCTTGTTTATCGAACAACCATGGTATTTCGATGAGTCGCAGTCAGCATGCGGCGTATTGAACACGAACCTTGATCACAAAATTGCTAGACTACTGTTATCTGCTCCTAAAATTCAACCTGGGCAAGTTGAAGCGGTAGTTGATTTTTTCAGTAAACATGATCAAGTTGTAGGTGTTAAACCGCCAAAACAATTGACTAAAAGACGCATACAGAATCGTAAGCCTGTGCCATGCTTGCGTTTATTTCAAGCCCCTATACGATCAATGTATTTCAATCAGTATGGTGCAGCGCCTGAGTCGATGAAAGCGCTTGTGGATGTTTCATTTGACTATGATGGCACACACATTCCCTGGCAAAATTCAAATGAAACCATTAACCAGGTACAAGATGATCAACTGATTACACTAGTACGCAATAAACCATTTGAAATAAATGCATTGAAAGAATTAATGCGATGTAATGCGCTTGTTCTGAGTAGTATTCCTGAGTTTTCCCGAACCATTGCAAATGAAAAATGGGTGAATTCATTGTTGATTGAACATGCAACATCCGACCCATTGATGTTTAGCACAAAAATAGTACCGAAACTACGGCAGGCGGGTTGGCAAATTACATTTGATGCTCAATACCCTTATCAAATTATTGATGAACCGATTGAGGAGTGGTATTCATCAATTCGAGAGGAAAGTTCAGAGTATGACTGGTTTGGTTTGGAGCTAGGGATCACTGTCAAAGGTGAGAAAATTAACTTACTGCCCGTGATTCAGACCATGCTAAAGCAATGGAAATCTCGAGATCAATCTCCGGCGGATGATACAGAGCCTGTTTATGCACGCCTGCCCAATGGCCATTATATTCCACTGCCAGCTAACAGGGTTAAAAATCTGCTCAATGTATTAATAGAGTTATATGATTCGGACAGTTTATCAGATGAACAAGAATTGCGCTTATCCACATTACATGCGTCACGTTTACTTGAATTAGATGCTGCAATAGGTGCCGCTCAATTGCGATGGATAGGTGGCGATCGCATTCGTGAAATGGCTCGTAAGTTATCCAATTTTAATGGGATCCAGCAGGCAGAAGTTCCGAATCAATTTTTAGCCGAATTACGGCCCTATCAGCTTGATGGTTTAAGCTGGCTGCAATTTCTACGTGAATATGAATTTGGTGGGATATTAGCAGATGACATGGGCTTGGGTAAAACAGTGCAGGCTCTGGCGCATATTACCTTGGAAAAGACCAGCGGTCGGATGACGCAACCTTGTCTCGTTATTGCACCAACCAGTTTAATGTTTAATTGGCAAATGGAAGCAAAACATTTTTCTCCTGAACTTAAGGTACTGCTTCTTCATGGGGCTGACCGAAAAGGGCAATTTGACTGCATTGCAGACTATGATTTGATCTTGACAACGTATCCATTGATTGTGCGAGATAAGCACATATTGCTTGAGCAACACTTTCATTTGCTCATTTTGGACGAAGCACAATTCATTAAAAATGCGAAGAGTCAGGCTGCATTAGTAGCCATTCAACTCAAGGCCACCCATCGCCTGTGTTTAACGGGAACCCCGATGGAAAATCACATGGGTGAGTTATGGTCATTGTTTCATTTTATGATGCCTGGCTTGCTGGGTGATCAGAAATCATTTCAACGTCTTTTTCGAACACCCATCGAAAAACATGAAAACCAAGAGCGTCGTCAACACTTGAATCGACGCATTGCGCCATTTTTACTACGACGCACAAAGGATAAAGTTGTCAAGGAATTGCCAGAAAAAGTTGAGATGATTCGTCATTTTGAATTGGAGGGTGGGCAGCGCGATCTCTATGAAACCGTACGAATTACGATGCAAGAGAAAATACAGAAGGAAATCGCTAAACTTGGCTTGAAACGCAGTCATATAATTATTCTCGATGCGCTGCTAAAGCTGCGTCAAATCTGTTGTGATCCGCGGCTATTAAAAATAAAAACAACACAACAGAAAGCGTCTAAATCAGCCAAGTTAGACCTACTAATGTCACTGTTGCCTGAGCTCATTGAAGAAGGTCGACGCATCTTGTTGTTTTCTCAATTCACGGAGATGTTAGGTCTCATTGAAGAGGCGATTACCAAGGCAGGTATTCCTTATGTGAAATTAACTGGTCAAACCAAAGATCGAGCTACACCGGTGCAACAATTTCAATCGGGAGCAATACCGTTATTTTTGATCAGTTTAAAATCAGGTGGAACTGGGTTGAACCTTACTGCGGCTGACGCGGTGATTCATTATGATCCTTGGTGGAATCCAGCAGTAGAGAATCAAGCTACCGATCGTGCGCATCGAATCGGACAAGAGAAAACAGTATTTGTTTATAAATTAGTTGCCAAAGGAACTGTGGAAGAAAAAATTTTAGAGATGCAGCAACGTAAAAAGGAGCTCATGGATGGATTGTTTTCTGATAAAACAACCAGTAAATTAGAACTGACAGAACAAGATTTAAAAGGACTGTTTGACGAATTTTAAAAATCCGTTTATAGTTTAATTTTAATTTAAAGTGCATTTTTTATGAATATCTGTTAAAATTAAATGATTAAATTTATATCATTCTGTTTTAATGAGGTCTTGTATGCAGATTATTTTTGGTGATATTACGCTATATCTGTCAAGTTTGTGTGCAAATAGTAAAAATGTTGAACCATTGATTGATAGTATAAAAAAATATTCATCTGATTTTACACTATATTTGTTCTGCAACTTTTCTAATGATAATAATGAAACCATCAAGCAAGAAATTAAAGAATTTTATGATATATATAAAAAGTATAAAAATGATATAAAGGCCAATATAAGGATTATAGATAATAATAATTTGATAAGAATAGAGTTCGATTATTTAAGGGCTTTAGAGGAACCAATACCAATCGAGCAATTTTATGAAGAATCGGTAACTCATAATTTAAAAGTAGATCCATCTGTATTAAATAGAAAAAACCAAAAAATGCCATATGTTAGTACGCAACAATTACTAATACTCCCCGATTACTCAAAAAACGATGTGGTAGCGAAGCCTGAAGTTGATAACGCAATAAAGATTAAAGCTATTCAAGAGCGAGATAGAGCTGATACATCTATATACATCACAAGAGATAATTTTCAAGAGCATTTTCCAGAATTACAAATAGAATGGGATCAACTAATTGGTTCACTGTCATCTGAAGGTAGACAAGAAGGGATAATCAATTCTGTTGCTAAAGATGTAATTGATGCGCTAAGCAAAAATAACAATCAGCAACTTGTTCTGGATAATCTTCCGGTAGTTTTGAATAAGTTTGGTGGTATTGAAAAACGCGTTAGGTATTATAAAAATGCTAAAGATAATACATATTACCTGGATTTTTGTTATGATGGAGATTATCTCTTTGATTCTAACGAATATACTCCAAAGATATCAAAACCTAAATATAATATAGGACATTCAAATACAGTTATAAGCCCTGTAACTGATCAATTAAGTTCATCAATTGAACCTATTAAGGCAAATTTTTTAATTTGGTTTAAACAGTTTGTAGAGCAAAAAATAGAAGATTCGCAAAATAAATCTAGAATAGAAAATAAATTTCTTGAGTATTTTGATGCATTACATCATAACAGTCAACACTTGGTTTCTGGATTATATAGTATTTTATTTATTGCTAACTGTGTGGGTGCCTTAAGGTTTTTAAGGCAATTAAACAGTATGGATTCAGAATTATTTGCACCATTTCTTGAGTTCCAGAGTAATTACGCGCAGTTTGCTACTAAAAAATCAATAGATAGATTGTCAGATATAGCAAGAATGTCGTCCGCTGAAAAAATTTGGTGGAAATCTCTAGTTACACAACATCAGAAAAGTGGGTTTGACTTAGATTTTGATGAATTATCTGGTGCATTTTTTAAATTTAAAAATATGTTAGCAGATCTTAAATTAACGAATTCTTTGCCGAGTAAAGCTCCAATTTCTTTAAATATGCAGTTAACTTTGGACGCAGCATCATGGATTTTAAGTAAAAATCCAACTAATAATCAATTACATGCATTATCAGATTTAGACTTATCAAAGCCATATGGCGCATATTTTGCTAGCAGATATGGTAACTTGAGTTTTATACATAACAGTATGTATTTTGAAAATGTCACTTATGAATATGATAGAGAGTCTAAAATAATAAACTTCTCAATGGAAGATGATGCGTTGTTTAGACAGACAATGGATATTAAAGAGGATATTAAAGAAAATATATTATCATATGACCTAATCGCAGGTAGATTCTTTAGACGCATGGTGAGCGCGGATAATAAAAACTTGGAAATAGTTTTTGAGATTATTAATTTTATAAGGCAAGAAAAATATACAATAAAAACAAAATCTTATTTATTGTATATTGCTGCTATGGTTGGGTTTTCTAGCTCTGATTCAAATATTGCAAGACAACAATATAAGGATTTTATACAAAAGCTTAAAGAGGTGGAGGAAAAGCAGGGTATTCTTTTAGCAGATATAGTTAACAACATTTGTACAGTAGAATTTAATCCTAAGACAGTGCCAAATTTATCAGATTTAACAAAAATATTGTCGATAATCGCGGATGTAGATTTTGGTGATAAAGATAGAGGCGAAGTAATTTGTAATATATTTTCTATCATTAAAAGCCATGGAACAATATCTGTAGAGTTATTTGATAATTTATCTGAATTAGAGAAAAAGTCTTTAAAATTGCAGGCAGAAGATCAACTCCCGGCAGTTAAGTACTCTATGGTTGAATCTATAGTTTCTTTAGAACAAGCTACTAGATTATTGATTCGACCAGAGGAAAATTTTGATGAAAATACCATCAGTCAATTAATGATAGCATTTTCATTAATTTCTTATAATAATAATTTTAACGAAGCGTATAATCTGATAATAAATAAGGTTAAAAACACAGCAGATATTAATGAAAGAAAATTATTTTTAGACAAATTATGTGATATTCATATTGGTCTGTCTAAAAGATTTTTAAACTATGAAAAGTTAGCTGAAATTTGTAATGACAAGATTCCTCAAGATATCGTGTTTGGTAGAAAGCATAAAGATTTAAACGGTATTAATCTAAAGAAAGTATTTGCCGCGTTCGCCAAAGAATATGAGTTAGAAAAGACATATTTAGGGAATAATGGGGAAAAATCTGAATATGAGTCTAATTCTCTTTTACACCGCGCATTACGTGTTGTTCAATTGAAAGACTGGTTGGATGAACTAATTAATGGTTCCATAATTCCAATTATTAACAAATCAAAAAATCAAACAATTAGTGAAACAGAGATTATCAACGGTTTTAGTGACATAAATGAGACATTAAGATTACAGTGTATTAATTATTCATGGAGTTTATCATACATTTTGCCTATTATAAAAGTTGGAATAAAAGATAAAGCTGTACATCCTTTAATAGATAAATATCAGCATACTTTTTGTTTATCATCTTTTATAAATAAGCAATTATTAAATTGCTCTGCAAGCGAAGTTGAGGCGGCGGTTACAAAGGTGTTAGGTGATAACAAAGAATATGGTATGTTGCAAGAACATTTAATTAGCCAAGTGAAAAATTTTAGACCATCAATTGGTTTTAAATTAGCTGTTTACAACGACAATTTGCAAGAAAAATTTGATAGAGAAAAGCAAAATTACAATCGTGAAATAATAGAAATTAATAAAAAACAAAATGCGGAGAATAAAGACAAATTATTAGAAGACAGTAAAAATGAATTATTGAATAAATTCGGTTATTACAACACATTGTTTAAATATGGTGACAAATTGTATTTTTATAATATCGTTGATTTGTCCATTTCTGAAGTGGCTAGAGATAATGAAAACTCAAGAAACCTTGATAATTTAACAGCTGAATTTGGAGAAATTATTCAACAAGATACTGATAATGGATTAATTTGCGAAGATGGATGTAAATTAATTAATATTGATAGACTAGGAGATGGAACCGATATTAAGCAACAAATTTATGATGCAATAAAACTTAAATCAATTAGAAAAGATGCGCTTGTATCTTATAATAATAAACTATACTTTTTTGCAAATCTAGAAAGAAAAGTTATACCACTAGACACAAATGATCAGCATAGTAATTTAGTTAACAAAATCAAAGAAATTGAACAAAATGGATGCAGAGATGCATCTGAAGAAGAATTACTTTTAATTCAGTCAGCTGCTCCACAACAGAGATTGCATTCAGTTGTCGATAAATTAAAAAATATAGGATTAAAGCCACTTATTCAATTTAGAGATCTTATAGAATCGTTTAATGATCGTTTGAACAATGTTATTAAATTTACTGATACGTTATCAGAATTAAAATCTAAGGAATCAGATAATTATCTTAAGTATTTAAATATAATAATGGAGTTATGTCATGGAACTAACAATGTACCAACGGTTGATTGTGAATCATTAATTAGTATTTGCTTTTCTTTACAACATTTATTTAGTGGAGAGAGTAATGTTGCAAATCAAAAGACTTTCTTTAGTTCTTTAGAACATATTTACGGTAAAATTAAAAATCTTAAAGATAACAATAATGATAGCGAGATTAATACAAAAATTAAAAATATTGCCAATGCTCTTAATAAACTAGTTTCTAGTAATAAAAATAATCCAATTTCTGTTTATAAAGTTAATTTTCTTTTTGAAAATATTATAGAAAATATTCTAACTAAAAATAAAATTTATCCTATTCAAGATGTTCTAAATATTTGTGAAAAGTTTCCAGGTGTAAACCAGAGTTTATTTGGCGATATTGTAGATATTAAAGGGAAAATAGAAACTCAGCATGCTGATGCATTTATTTGTAATGTTAAGAATTTTTTGGACGATGAGCATTTAGGGTTTTTGTTAACTTTGATTATTCCTGCGGTAGCAAAAGATAATTCTGTATTAGAATCTGAATCTGAAAAAATAAATAAATTTTTTACGATACTAAGTGGTGTACAAATATCAGATAGAAAAAAAGAAATTTCTAAGATTTTTGAAATATTAAAAGAATCAAATAATCACTTAAGTTCTACACAAATATATAATATTTTAAATTCACTAACTAGTTTAAATTTAAAAAATTTTGAAGAAGCTTATGGTGTATTATTTAAGTCACGACCTTATCCTAGTTTTGATAAATTTGTTGGTAATTTTGCTGAATTTTCTTCAGATAGATTTAAAGAATATTTAGACGAGTTTGATAAAAATCCCTATGACCTAGTTTTAAGTTCTGATCAAAATAAATTTGATACAGAAAGATTACCAGAAGTTGTAGCGCAGATAAAATCTTTAATCGATAACCAACATCTTGATATTGGAGAGCAGGAAAAATTAATTCAAGAATTTTTATATATTAATGCACTAGGATCAGGTGATCATGTATTATTTCCACAGGATGGTAATGGAACTATTCTTAAAGATTGGAAAGACGGCTGTAACTTGCATAAAGCTAAAGTTGATGATTTAGAGAAAATTGCAAAGAATTTAATAGAATGTTATGAGCAGATTGAAAGCAAACTAGATATTAATAATATATCTTCACCAGATCCTAAGCATAGGGTTTTAACCTTACAGCTCTTAGCTGTATTTAGAACTTTATATGAAAAAAAGGCGAAGCATTTTCCACGCTTAGAGCAGATAATAGTTGTACTTGTGGCCTTGGATAATCCAAAAAAACAGAAATTTAGAATAGATACCGGTGAAGGCAAGAGTGTAATTACAGCTCTAACAGCAGCATTAATGGCTGCAAAGGGATGTACTGTACTTGTAGAAACCGCAAATGAGGATTTAGCTAATCAAGCTTTGATTATGCAGCATAATGATTTCTTTTTTGAGTCATTAGGAATAAAATCAAAATTACTATCTTCGAATACACCAGATACTTATCTAAAGCGTGGAGTAACTTATGGATCTTCAACGGCAATAAAAAATACTATTGCTAAGTTTAAGCTTGATGGTGAAAGTTTGCTCAAATATGAGGTAGGTGGAGAAAGTAAACTTTGTCTTATTTCAGATGAATATGATTATAATTTCTCAGATCCAACACAGTGTGGTGTTGCCATTCGTAATAAAAATGCCAATTCTGATCAATGGATAATTAGAGCTATAAATGAATTTGTAGATAAGGACGATGTTAAACAAACCGATATACAAAATGGTCAGCCACCATATACTGCGGACCAAATTTTGGAAAAATTAAAATCATTTCTTCAAGAAAAGGCAAGTGGAAGTACAAATCAGATAATATCCCAGAAAGAATTAAGCGAATGGAATAATTTTAAATTACTTCGTTACTTTAGAAGCGCAAATAATGCCAAAAATCCAGCTTTAGATAAGTCTTATTTTAAGCATAAAGAAACAGATGGTTCTTTGAAAGATGTTCCTTTTGGAGAAGATGGAGGATATAGCCTTAGTAATAATTTTACTCCAGATTTGCAGAGCATGTTACATGTAAATAATAAAGAAAAAACAGATAAGGATTCGTTACAAGGCGATTCAACCACTGTTTATCAAATTTCCAATAAATCAGCGTATAACGAGATTGATTGTATAATAGGGGTTTCAGCAACTAATAAAGATAATCCTATAGAACAATATAGTTTAGGAACCCAAATTACAGCTATTCCACCAAGTAATCCTGGTAAAAGAAAAATGTTACCAATTCAAGCTGTAGCTGAAGATGATTTAGATGCACTAATGGTCTCTATAATTAATGCAATAAGGTATGCAGAATATTATGATTCTTATATTCCATCATTTTTATTAGATTTTGTGGTAAGTGTCGTTGAAACTTATAATTATTTGTTAAAAAATATTTATCAGTTTTTTGGTAAGGATTATCAATCAAGCCCTGTTAGACCAATTTGGGTATTTGTAGAAAGAGATAATGTAGATGAAGTACATAAAAAATTAGTACAAAAGTTTAGTGAAAAGAGAGTTGATAAACTATGGGTTACTACAGATTCTGATGAGCATGGAAAAGCTGTTAAAAATAGTGTTAAATTGAATAAGATTACAGTTGTTCCTCCATGCAAAGGTAGGGGTTTAGATCCTAAACCTGAAAATAAGGATGGTTTGTTTGTAATCGATGCCCATGCAAGCTCAGCAGCAGAGCATGCGCAAAAAGTCGGAAGATCTGCTAGAGGTGGTAAAAATGGCATGGCTTTGATTATATCTCCAAGCGGCAAATTTACAAGTAGAAGCATTTTAGAATCGATATTTGGAATAAGTTTAGAAGAAAAACAGCGGCAAGTAGCGGTAAATGAGCAGAAAGCTATTCTTGGACAAAAAATGCAAGATTACTATTTGCAGCAAGTAGCAGATATTAAAGAAGTTGTGACTGATAATTTTGATATATGGCGAGGGGCATTTTTCGCAAGTATAAATATAACAAGTATAAATATAAGTGAAGAACTAATTTCTGACTTCCATCTGTTAAGAGGGGAAATTTTATCTAAACTAAATAATGAATGGGATGGAATTTGTAATAAGCATAATACAAATAATTGTAGTAATCCTTATATTCGTTTGAAAGATGGTGTTTCAGATAGAGACGAGTTGGATAAAGCATTATCAGAATTTCAAAAGCGGGCAATTGAATTATGGAATAATGATTTTCAAACATCGTTGGAGGATAAGTTTAAATCTGTAACTAAAGATGAAGGTAACGATATTGGTTTTGATAAAAAATTCCTAGAACTCAGTAAATTATCTGATAGAGATTTTAATTCTAGAAAATTATCTTTACAACATACTAGAAAAAAAATTGAAATAACTCCGCTGGTCTCTGCTGAGATAACTAAACTATTATACGAAAAAAACAAAGATGGAACTTTAGCTATTTTAAAATTTGAAGGGGAATTATCTGACTATAAGAGATTGCAAAAACACTTGAAAAGTAGAATAGACCATTTTATCAGCTTATATCCTAAATTGTCAGAGTCAGAAAAAGATCTAACAGTTGCACAACAGGATCAGATCTTAAGATTAGGGAAATTAGTAGACAAGTTTGATTCTGAGAAAGATAATAGTATATTACTAAATATACTTCCATTTGTGAATGACATGGTTAATTTATTTTCAATGTTAGGCAATAATAATGAGGTAATTGCAAAATTAAAATCTTTTGAGGTAATTGCAAAATTAAAATCTTTTAAAGAAAAAGATTTTTCTAAAATAGTAAAAAATAGTCTGACTAATAAATTGAAAACATTTGCAAATGGAGTAAATTTCTTTATTTTGCAGTTTGGTGAATATCTGCGTCTTTATAGAAGGATTGATTTGGAACTTTTGTGTGAAATTAGCGATTTAGAAAATACTAAGTCCTTAACGAAGGATAATTTATATAAAAAACTACATAAATTTAGAGTAATTTTGAATAATAATTTCTCAGTACATTCATTTTTAAATTATTTCTTTGGCTTAAATAGTTTGCAAAATATCCTAGATGAGAGCATCGATATGCTTGAGTCTTTGTCTGAAAGCAAACAAGATGCTGTAAATTTAAATAATGTTTGTGAAGAAGGGATTCGAGAAGGATATATGGCAGCATATTTGCCAGACAATCTGTTAACGCTCGGAACAAATACAGATAATAGTTATCGTGTTACAAATAATGAGAAATATAAAGTAAGTAGTACCGAGATTTCAAATAAGATAAAGCAAATAATATCCGAACATTCTGGTTTATCCGTTTTTGAAATATTGTTAGATTATGTGAGTCAATATGATTTAGAGATAATATCTAATCAAAATAATTCAATAAGAGTGCAATCTCCAGTAGCGCTTCTTAAAAAATCTCCTTTATCTATTTTAAGAACCCAATTAGCAAAAATTGTTACCGAGATAAGAAAAGCTAATCCTAATTTTACTCCAGTTAATAGAGGAGTATTTTTAAATAAAATGACAGATAATTTTGCATCTTCTTTAGGGATAGATAAAGCTCATATTCATCTTTATCCAGGACAATCTGGATTGGATAGTCCACATTATAATCTAATGATAGACGCTCCTGATGCGAGTTTACGAGAGAAAATTCTCAATAGTCCCCTCATTTTAAAGGGCGACAAAATTACTGCAAGTTCAAGCCAAATTGAGCAAATTAATGCCGGCCATTCAAGTGAAGTCCCGGTTAGATTGAGCAATATTCTCTCAGATGGGATGGATTTAAATCAAAATGGAGTAGCCGAGGAAAAAGATGATCAAGTGCTCCCAAAACCGCCGCCTCCTCCTACGCCAAACAATGCAAAAAATGGAAAAAGCGGTAGTCGAATTTTTTGGGGACGTTCGTTTGCTCCTGCTCCCAATGATACATCTGAAGCGACGAAATTTAAAAAAGCTGTGAATCAAGTTGGACAAATATGGAGCTTCTGGAAAGTCGGTGGTTCGACTTCCCGCGGCTTGACCGCGGGATCCATGGATTCCGCACCACTGTTGGATCCAGAGGTCAGTTCTGTATTGCATGCCACTGTAATTCCGGTAAAGCCATTTGTATTTAAACAAACTCAAGAAAAAATTATTGAAGCTAAAAATAAACAGGCGACTAAAAATAATGTATTATCTGTTAAGATTAAAGATTTAAATTCTTTATTGATGTTTATGAAGAGTTTAAAAAGTCCAGATGAAGACAAAGCGTCTACACTATTAAATCTGGTAATTTAAAAGCATCTAAAATACCAGGGATAAATGGATTTACCTGGTTGTCAGCTTTTAGTAGATATTTTCCGGAGTTACCGTTTATTTCAAATGCTATTTGGAGGTTGGAGCTATCTTCTTCATCAACTAGCACATTTACCTTTTTTAAGATTTTGAAAAAAGCCCAACTACCTAATTCCTCTATTTCAAAGTGTTGACCTTCTATTGAGTTAATTGTGAGCCTTGCATTTGTTTCTGGCCAAGTAAATTCAGTCGCATTGCTTTCTTCATCTTGATGACTAGATATTTTAATATCGCCAATTGTTATTTCCATATTACTAACAATTGGATCTAAATTAATATTTTGCATACTAAAAGCAATAGAACATTGGTCGCTATTATTAGTAAAAAACATACTTGTAATTACATTTGCCCGAATTAATTCTTTAATTGTTTCTTGAGATATTGGTAAAATGAAAGTATTAACTTCTTTCGGTTGCCAGTTAGGATTTGAAGTATCTAAAAATGGCTTAATATATTCTTCGCTAAAAGCATTTAAAGTACCATGTTTTGCAAAAAACTTGTTAAAGTCGCGAATATTAATTTCATCTGATTCGCTCTCATTAAGAGGAAAACGATTGGCTATTTTATCTTGATATTCGTGATAAATTTCCTCTTGCCATCTTTTATTAATATAAGCTCGGCTTTCTTGGATTAAGGTCATCCAAATGTCATCAGCAATTTGCTTTGCCCAGATGCTGATTGGTTTTGGCAGTTGTTCGGATTGAGAGTATAAGACACTGATTGGATTAGCAATCGAATCTCCCTTAAATCTAGCTCTAGTTAAATTAAAAGCAGCTTTTCCTTGATCATTAAGAATGGACATGGTTTCTAAAAATCTCTCCAATTCAGAAATATTATTTAGTAAGCTTTCAATGCTAGAATTACTTACTAAATTAATGTCACTAAATTTGCTAGCAATTTCTTGATTAAATAAGCTTTGCTGTAAATCAGGGCTTGAAATTGGGCCGGTTTCGGTTTGAATTATTTTAATCAGCTTTCTTAATAAATTAGTTTCCCGCAATAATTTAGTCAAAGTATAGGCATCTTGATAAGTTTGAGCATGAATAGGATGTGATTTTTCAATAAAATTTTGCCACCAAATAACATACTCATAACTATAAGCTTGCTTTAATAAATTTTCTAACTCATATAAGTCCGGTCTGTTTAACACCCAGTTTTCATTTGTAAATTCTTTAATAATTTCAGGCAGAGATTGAGTCGTTTGTTGAAAACCAGTTTTAGTTAAATAGAATGGAATTTTTTCAGAGCTAATAACAAAACCGTCGAACTCTAAAGGTTTGCTATCTTTGGAAAATTTTTCTTTAGCTAGCGAGTAAAACAAGTAACTAGTCGGTAAAGCATTTAGATAATTCCTACCATCAGTAACTATTTGTTGATTTATTTGGATATTAGCGTTGTTATTTTGTAGAATTTTGTTTAATAGCATTAATTTTTTCTTGGAATTTGCATCAATACCATTTTTTGTAAAATGTTTTGTAAACCAGGCAGCAATTTCTTGTTGGTTTTGATATTGTTTATTACCAAGCATTAAGTATACTTTAAGCGCTTGATATTTCTCTACAGGAGATTGCCCAGATTGGTTTATTTCTTGCTCTATTTCTGCAAGTAACTGCGGAATAAAACTGTCAGTTATTTGCTTGTTTGCGCTATTATCAATAGAATCTTTTAATATTTTAATGTTAGATATCTTTAAAGAACTCTTTGAAAGAGAGTTAATTGTTTGTGAAGCTTTAGCTAAGTAGTATGCTTTTATATCTTTATTTTGTTTATCTGGACCGATACTGTCATAAGTTATTAGATCTTGGCTGGCTTTATCAATTAAATTCGCAGATTTATAGTATTGGTTGGCAATTAAGATAATACTAATAATGGCGGCTGATGATAGAGCGCCAATTGCTAATTTATGATTAAATTTGATATTTTCTTTAATTTGTTTTGATTGAGATTGAAATTCATTGAAAGCTCCGGAAATAAAATAAGATCTATAATTAGTCGCATTATGAATTTGGCTTTTTAAAATTAATGAATATTCTTCCTGAATTTTTTTATTCAGTCTATCTATGCAAACGCCACCTTGTTCTCCGCTAGTAAAATAAATTGCTTTTAAATGAAATTTGGTACTTGGAACATTTTTTATAATTTGAATAATAGGTGCTCGTAAACTGCTTAGTTGTAATGGGAACTCCCTAATTAAGGTTCGTTTTATACTAGATCTAACTGGATGAATTTTTTTTATAACTTGCTGAGTGGCTGACTCTATAAAATGATCAAATTTAAGATTAATATTAGATAAAGTATGTTCATCTATTGAGAAACCAAAAGGATTCGCTAAGTCAAGCGAGTGATCATTTTGAAAAAAATCACAAAACCCAGCCAATAAATCTAATTTTGTAAACAAAAACGCAAGATTAATTGTAGAAGATAAACTGTCAGCAAATTTTTTCGTTAAGTTAGTATTTAAAGATATAGCATCTTTAATCTCTTGCGAGTTAGAATTAATAAGTTGGCTGATATCTATGCATTGCATTAATCCAGAAATTTTAATATGCCTGTTGCAGTTGTTAATTCTTTTTATAAAATTCTGAATGGAGTTTTTATTTAATTTGGATGCACTTAAGTCAATTATTACTCCGTGATCATTATAATAAATATCCGCACCATTATTATTTTGTAAAAAACAATTATAGCCACTTTGTGATAATAAAGTACTTACTCCTTGTTTAGTTATGCCAGTAATAATAATTAAAGACAGTAGGGATGATTTGGGCTTTAATTGAAAAAAAAGCTTCTTTAACTTACTGATAAGTAGGGATATTGTTTGGTCCATTAATTATCCAGATGCGCTAATTGATAGTTATTGTTAATTACAGACTTTGCTTGCCTATCTAGAAGCGCATGGCTGCCAAAATATGTCATTGCAAGTAATCCCAAAATTAGAGTAGATGAAATAATATAAGGTTTATAATTACTTCTTGTAAAGGTCGGAATTATAGTTTCTTGAAATAGTTTATATGGTTTGTTAACTCTATTTTCTAGAATTAACAAATGTAATTCTTCAATTAAATTATCTAACGCTTGCCGGCCATTTGCTTTCATATGGTAATGACCTTCGAAACCAGAGATAAGACAATAATAAGCTAGCTCAATTAAGTCTAAGTATTGATTAGAATTTTCTTTTAAATGTTCAACAACCTTAAAGAATTTTTTTTCAGGGCCTATACCATCTTGGGATGATGGTGTGAAAGATTTAAAGTTGATTTCTTCTCCATAAACTCTAAGATAATTTTTACCTAGAATTTCATCTATTGTGGCATACAGTAAATAGTGAGCTATTGCTATAAATTCTTCTAAACATTCTTTACTTAAAAGTCTAGAGTTAAATGCATATAGTTCATGTTCAATATTTTCTATTGCTTGTTCTATTTTAGGTAGAGCAGGACTTTGGCATAGTCTCTCAAGTAATGAAAGCAGCGGACTTGCCGCTGCTAATAATTGATTATTTGTGTTGTTTGTCGCGAATAACTTTGATCTAAAATATCCTTTTGGAATCGAATTAGGGCTAGTTATTTTAAGGTTTTGAGCTACATCCGGTAACGACATGCTTTAAACTCCTTAATGCCCAGCGACTGCTAATCCTTTTAGTATAGTTAACGCAGCATACAATTGATAGTCTTCATGCAACAAGTTTATTTCATCTTGACTATTTTTTCTAGATACCCGCGTGTTCTTATTTCCATTTTTTAAGTGGCCACTTAAGTCAGCTTCAGAGAAGACAACCACATCGGATTGATTGCTGTTTTTAGGAACAGTAATCTCTTCAATTATTATATCAGGAGTTATTCCTCTAGCTTGGATAGATTTTCCTGAAGGAGTGTAATATAGTGCTGTAGTTAATTTTATAGCTCTTTTATCATCGAGTGGTAATACTGTTTGCACTGATCCTTTACCAAAGCTTTTTGTACCTAAGATTAATGCTCTGTTATTATCTTTAAGTGCGCCAGCAACTATTTCTGATGCTGAAGCGGAACCATTGTTTATTAAAACAACCATAGGTGCGCCATATAAAATATCACTGGCTTGTGCCATGGCGGTAAATTTTGACCCAGGTAAGCGGCCTTTGGTATAAACTACCATCTCTTTTTTTCCATTTCTTTCTTTATTTAAAAATGTAGAAGAAACTTCAATAGCTGAGTCTAAAAGCCCTCCTGGATTATTTCTTAAATCAAGGATAAGTCCTTTTAATTTTCCTCCAGCTTCATTTTGTAGTTTTTTAATGGCTGTTAACATATCTTTTTCAGTCATTGATTGAAATTGGGTTAGGCGTATATATCCATATTTACCATTTAATAAACGATTTTGGACGCTTTTAATTTCAATTTTTTCTCTATTAATTGTTTTAATGATTGGCTTTTTTTCGCCTCTACGTAAAATGGTTAAGGTGATTGGGCTACCAGATGGGCCATGCATTAAATTCACTGCGTCTTTTAATTCAATTCCTTGCACGGATTTATTATCAATTTTAATAATATAGTCACCTGATTTAACCCCAGCTTTAAATGCAGGGGTATCTACAAGTGGAGTAATAACTTTTACGACACCACTTTCCATAGTAACTTCAATTCCTAATCCGCCAAACTCTCCATTTGTTGCAGTTTGGAGCTCTTGAAAGTCATTTTCATCAAGATAGCCAGAATGCGGGTCTAATCCGTTTAACATTCCTCGAATGGCATTATCGAATAATACTTTGTCATCGATTTGTTTTACATAATACTTTTTTATTAAACTCAGAGCATTTGAAAATCTCTGCACATCTTCCATTGGAATTTGTTGCTCTTCATCGTTAGTGCTTAATTTATCTCTCTCTGGTAAAGCAAAAGATGGTTGCGAGATAAAAGGGTACATAATGAAGCTCAACAACAGAATTATTATTTTTTTATTTATCATGATGTTCTCCATTACTGCAACCACGCCAATGGTGGGATTGCTTTTCCATGATGTCGTATTTCAAAATATAGACCATTTTCGTGAAAAACGCCGCTATGACCAATTTTTGATATTTTATCATTTTCATTTACTTGGTCGCCTACTTTTTTAAACAGACTGGCGTTGTTGCCATAAAGACTCATAAATCCCCAACCATGGTCAATAATTAGTAGTTGGCCGTAACCATTTAACCAATCAGCAAATACGACTTTACCTGGTGAAATAGCATGGACTATGGTTCCTTCTTTTGCATTAAACACCACTCCTTGATTAAATTTTTTAATTTTATCTGAGCTTATATTGACTGGTTTCCTTAATTTTTTTTTCATGCTAGTTAATGGGTGTTTTGTTTGTAAAACACTTGTTTTGGTTAATTTTGTAATGAGTTTAGTAAGATTTGCTTCTTGCTGGCGGTAGGTTTCCAGTGATTTTTGATTTTTATATATATCGCTATTTAGTTTTTTAATAAGTGCCGCTTGATAATTTTTATCATTATTTAATTTATCTAACTTACTTTGCCATTGTTGTTTGAGATTTGTTAGTTCATTAAGCTCGTTATTGAGTTCGGTATTTTTAAAAGCAAGTGAGGACTTTGTATTTTTTACATCATCCATTAATTTTTTATTTGCAGCGACTAAATATTTATAATACACAAGAAGTCTATCTATATTTTCAACTCCGTGATGATTTAAAATCCATCTGAACGAATCTTTATTATCAAGTTTATATCTGGCCGTCAGATATTTGGCTAAAACACGTTGCATTTTGCGTAATTTTTTATCCAGGGCAGTTATTTCTAATTCGAGACTTTTAATTTTTTCTTCTTGAACATCTATTTTTTGATTGATTTCGTTTAATTCAGCTAAATAATAGTCAATTTTTTTATTTATTTTAGTTAATTCATTAGATAAAAATAATTGTTTATCATTAACCTGCGATAGATGGTTTTCTAAAGTTAGAATTTTAGATTTAATTTTATTAAGTTTTTGTTTTGTATCTTCAAAATCCGATGCTTTAGCAAACGACGAGAGTAATAAAAAAATTAATCCTGAAAGTAGTATATTTTTAAAAGTGTTCATAATTTGCAAATTATCGCTTTTCCTAGAATCGGAAATTAATTTTTTATAATAATTGATATATAGGCCATAAAGCAACAAGACTGATAAAAATCTTTAAAATTCAGTGCAGTAGTAGAGCTCAACTGCTTTTTCTAGGTTCAATAAGCAAGTTATTTCCAGTCATTTCAGCTGGCGCAGTTATGTTCAACAAACCCAAAAAAGTAGGTGCAACATCACTTAAATTCCCAATTGAATCTTTAAATTTTAATTTTTTGGGGCCTACATATAATAAGGGAACAGGTTCACTGGTATGAGATGTTAATGGTTGATTTGATTTGCTATCAAACATGCGCTCTGCATTACCATGATCTGCTGTTATTAGCATTTGGCCATGCACCTCTTGTATTTTGTTGCCAATTTTTGCTAGACAATTATCTAATGACTCTATTGCTTTGATTGTGGCCGAGAAATTTCCTGTGTGGCCAACCATATCTGCGTTGGCAAAATTACAAATAATCACATCATATTTATGATTATCAATAGCATCAATTATTTTGGTTGTTACTTCATGCGCACTCATTTCCGGAACAAGATCGTAAGTAGCAACTTTTGGCGATGGAACAAGAATTCGCTCTTCCTTATTAAATAAAACTTCACCGCCGCCATTTAAAAAAAATGTAACATGAGCATATTTTTCTGTTTCTGCTATACGCAGTTGTTTTAAATCATTTGCAGAAATAACTTCTCCCAAGGTATTTTTTAATTGAACTTGAGGGAATACAACACAGCAATTTAAATCACTTTCATATTCAGTCATCGTAAAAAAATGAAGGTTTTTAAGAGTTTTTTCTCGATTAAACCCTTGAAATTCATTTTTAATAAAAGCCTCGGTTAGCTCTCTTGCTCTATCTGCTCGAAAATTAAAGAAAAATATAGTGTCCTCATCGCTAATTAGTGGATAATTCGTTAGTTTAGTGGGTGGAATAAATTCATCATAAATTTCTTTTTTGTAATAATCTTCGATAGCTGATAATGGTTCATTAAATTTTGCAAGAGTGTCATCGCAGACGAGAAGGTTGTATACCTTCTGAATTCTATCCCATCTTTTATCTCTATCCATGGCATAGTACCTGCCTGAAATTGATGCAATTTTTATTATAGTTTGTTGATTTGAATTATTTTGATTTATGAACTCTTCTAATTGATGTAAATAGTTTTTTGCGCTTTTTGGCGGAGTATCTCTGCCATCAAGAAACAAATGTAAGTATAAATTCTTAAGATTATTTTGTTTGCAAATATTTATAAACGCGAATAAATGCTGCTGATGACTGTGAACTCCTCCATCGGATAGAAGCCCAAAAACATGAATAGAGTTGTTTTTAGATTTTGCATTGATGACAGCTTTTTGAAGAACGTCATTCTTTGCAAACTCGCCGCTATGAATAGCATTATTAATTCTGGAGTAATTTTGTAAGATTGTTCTGCCAGCACCAATATGCATATGGCCAACTTCTGAGTTGCCCATTTGTTTATTTGGTAACCCAACAGCCTCTCCAGATGCATCTAATAGAGTATGAGGACAAGATCCCCACCATTTATCCCATTGTGGAGTGTTTGCATTTTTTATTGCATTTTCAGCCGAGTCGTCTCTAAAACCCCAACCATCTAGAACAATTAATATACTCAGACTTGGTTTTGACATAATTTCTCTTAAATTTTTGTTAACTGTAGGTTAGACTATAGGACATTTTTTAAAACGGAAGAAGTAGGTTGAGACAAAAAATACCTAAACATGTCATGATTATTATGGACGGGAATGGTCGTTGGGCGCAAGATAAAGGCTTACCTAGAACAGATGGTCACCAAGCAGGTGTAAAAGCTATTAAACCGATACTTAGAGCTTGTTCAGAGAATAATATTAAAGTTTTGAGTATATGGGCTTTTAGTCAAGATAATTGGGCTAGACCAGAGCAAGAAGTTAATTTTTTGCTTAAGTTGTTTATTGAGTCCCTTGAGAAAGAAGTAGTGGAGCTACATAAAAACCAGATTTGTCTACGTTTTACGGGTGATAGAAGTAATTTGTCTATTTCCTTGCAAAATGCTATGCAAAATGGAGAGAACATAACTGCTAAAAATAGTGGGACAATATTAAATGTTGTTATAAACTACACTGGTAGATGGGATATATTGCAAGCAACAAAAAAAATCTCAGAAAAAGTACAATCATCAATGATAGATGCAGCTGATATAACTGAAGCTTTGTTCGCAAAAGAGCTTTGTAACTCAGATTTACCAGATCCAGATTTACTTATTCGCACGAGTGGTGAAAAAAGAATTAGTAACTTTTATCTTTGGCAATTAGCATATACAGAATTGTATTTCACTCAAACTCCATGGCCAGATTTCAGCGTTACTGAATTTGAAAAAGCTATAGCTAGTTTTAGTTCAAGAGAGCGACGCTTTGGCAAAATATCTAATCAACTTATTGGTGAACAAAATGTTTAAACAGCGTCTTTTAACTACCCTAATTTTAGTTCCCTTAGTATTTCTAGCTATTTATTATGGTAATACCTGGACTTTAAGTGCAGTAACTTTAGGCTTGCTTGTAGCTATTGGTTGGGAATGGTTATCTTTAATTGTAATCAAAAATTTAACATATAAGTTTATCTTTATGGTTGGTTTGTTGGTTACTTTTTTTATTTGCATTCATTTTTTAAATACTTTTTTAAAAGTTAATTTTATAGTTTGGGCCATGATTATTCCAGCTATTATATTTTATCCGAAATCAGAGAAATATTTTGGAAATGTTTATGTTGTAGGGTTAGCATGTTTATTTATTGCATCAGTTTTTATTAGTAGTTTATATGGGATCTTGGTTAATCAATATGCAAAAGATTATTTGGTTTATTTGTTATTATTGGTTTGGGCTACCGATATCGGGGCATATTTAACTGGAAAAAAATTGGGTAGGCATAAGTTAATTCCTAATGTTAGTCCTGGGAAAACTATAGAGGGAACTATTGGCGGATTTATTCTTGCGATGTTAGTCGCAACTTTAGCGTATTTTTATTTTAAACCAACATTTTGTTTTGCTTGGTTTGGTTTAGCAGTATTTATTGTGTTTATTTCAATTTTCGGTGATTTATTTATTAGTATGTTAAAAAGAAGGTGTAAAGTTAAGGACACGGGGAATTTGTTACCAGGACATGGAGGGGTTCTAGATAGGCTTGATAGTTTAATAGCTGCTTTGCCATTTTTTTATTTTTTTAGCGAGACTTTTTTATAATGACTGGAATGTAGTTGATTTATTTGTGTCTGTTGACAATGGTGCTTAGTTAATATAAAACGTTGGCTGTTATTTTGGTTTATATTGTATAACTTAACCCATGTAAACTTTTTGATAATTTATCAGTTTATCATGCCAGGTTGTTTAGGAAATAGAATAATAATTATGAAGAAAATCAGTAAGAGATTTATGTTGACGACAATTTATGCATCAATGTTAACTTTATCAGCCGAAGTTCATGCATTGAATGGTTTCGTAGTTCGAGACATTAAAATTACTGGTTTACAAAGAGTAAGCAAGGGTACAGTATTAAATTATCTACCTGTGCAAATAGGTGAAGAGATAGATCAAAACTCGACTGCTAAAATTATTCGGGCTTTATATGACACTGGATTTTTTCAATCAGTAGTTCTAGAAAGGAAAGGTAATACATTAGTTGTAAGGGTAGTCGAACGCTCAACTATTGGTTCTGTTAGCGTGGTTGGTAATAACGAAATACCTTCAGATAAAATGAAGGAGATATTAAAAGAGCTGGGTTTGGTTAAGGGGCTAGTATTTCAAAGAGCTGCATTAGAGAGATTACAGAAAGAATTAAAGCAGGCATACAATGCTCGTGGGAAGTATAATGCTAGAATTACGGCAAAAGTAACCACACTTACGGAAAATAGAGTAGCAATAAGTGTTACAGTTTCTGAAGGTAGAGTTTCAAGAATTAAAGATATAAAAATTATCGGAAATCACGCATTTTCTTCATCAGAGCTGCGTCATCAATTGGCCTTATCATCCAGTAATATATTTACATACTTTTCGAAGAAAGATCAGTACTCAAAATCCGCTATGGATGCATCGCTTGAGTCACTTCGATCATTTTATTTGGATCATGGTTATTTAAAATTTAAGATAATTTCCTCACAAGTTTTGCTAGCACCTGATAGAAAAGATGTTTTTATAAACATTCATATTGAAGATGGTCCGCAATATACTTTTTCTGGTTATGATTTAGTTGGAAAAATGGTCATTCCAAAAGCAAAATTGTGTGAGTTAGTAGAAGTTATTAAAGGGGAGGTTTTTTCTAGGAAAAAAATCACGCAAACAATAAAAGCAATAGGCTTAGCACTAGGAGATATTGGTTATGGTTTCCCAGCGGTTAATGCTGAACCGCAAGTTAATGAAAAAGATAAAACAGTATTTATAAATTTTGTTATAGATCCTGGTCGGCATGTTTATGTAAGACGGATTAATTTTCATGGTAATACAAAAACAGCTGATTATGTCCTACGCAATGTAATTCTTCAGAATGAAGGAAGCTTATTATCATTACATAACATTAAAGAGTCTGAAAGACAGTTAAGGATGATAAGTTATATAAAGGATGTTAATGTTAAAACTATTCCTATTCCCGGGGCTAATAATCAAGTTGATTTAGATATTAGTGTTGAAGAAGCTCCTTCTGCGGAAGCATCAGCATCTCTTGGATATGGTACTACTGGTCCGCAGGTGAATGCTGCATTTAACCAATATAACTTTATGGGAACAGGTAGAACTGTTGGGCTAGGTTTTAATGCGAGCTTGTGGGGTCAAGATTATTCATTTAACTATTACAACCCATTCTATACAAAAACCGGTATAGGTAGGGGTGTAAATATGTATTTCCAAACTGTTAATCCATCAAGATTAGATGTGAGTGCTTATAATTCCAATAGATATGGTGGTGATGTAAATTATAATGTTCACTTAGGTGAGGCTCACAGTATTCAAGTAGGATATGGTTATCAGGGTATTAAAGTTCAGTCTGTTGGTGCGGTGCAACAAATTCAGAACTTTGTTAATTTAAATGGTAGAGAGTTTAATGAAATAAGGTTGACTGGTGGAATTAGTAGAAATACTTATGACCAAATGCCTTATCCGAAAAGTGGTGTTAATCAGCAAGCAGCCTTTTTATTTGCCTTGCCAGCTTCTTCTAAATCATTAAATTATTATAAAGCTTCGTATCAAGCTAAAATGTATCAACCAGTATATAAAGAATTTATCTTTACAGCTCTTGGTAGTTTTGGATTTGGTAATAGTTATAATGGCCAGGGTTTGCCATTTTATGAAAATTATTTTGCTGGGGGTATTGCTCAGCCAGGCCAAGTACGCGGTTATGAAAGCTATTCTTTAGGTCCTGTAGATTCAACTGGACGCTCAATTGGTGCAAACTTACTTGTTAGTGGTATGGCGGGTATGATTTTACCTTACCCATTAAGTAGAGAAAATTTCAGATCTACATTATTTATAGATGGTGGTAACGTGTTTGTAAAAGACACTCCAGCGGCTTTAACAGGTACCAATTCAGGTCCTTTGAGATTCTCAGGCGGTGTTTCGTTTGATTGGCGCTCTCCTTTTGGTCCGCTTTCTTTCAGTATGGCCGCCCCAATTAACAAGCAGCCACTAGATCAGGCACAGTACTTCCAGTTTACTATGTCATCTGGATTTTAAAGAATAGCTGGTAAAAAATATCTGCCTATCTGGTTGCCATATATTCGCAATGACGAATATGTGGCAACCAGATAGGCAGGAAAAAATATTCTGAATTTAGTTCGAATTTAATCCAAACATGGAGTATACTGCCATCTTTGGAAAACTATACTGCGCGCAGTATAGCATGGATATTTTTTGCTTTGCTTGCTTTGGCTTATGATTTTATATTACGATTGTATGGTTATGGGCTAGCTTTTTGATATAGGACTTATGAAACATACTTATAAAAATAGATCTGTGGTAGTCGTTTTTGTAAGTCTTGTAAGAGATGTTTAATTTATTTTTGAGGGTAACAAGATGAAAAAAATTAGTAGCATTTTATTAGCAGGTGTTTTTGCTTTAAGTAGTTCTTTTGCTCTTGCAGCAAACAATAAAATCGGCGTTGTAGATTTACAAAAAATTATGCAAACTGCGCCACAAATGAAAGAAATCCAAGAAAAATTAGAACATACTTTTAAGCTACGTAGAGATAATTTGGTTGCGATGGAAGAAAGTTTAAAAAAAGATATGGAGTCTTTTAACCGTGATAGGGCTGTTTTAAGCGTAGCTAAGAAAAAAGATTTAGAAAAGAAAATCATCGAAGCACAGCAACAATTCGAAAGGGATGGCCAGCAGTATCAGCAAGAACTTAATGCTGCTAATAACGAAGCGATGGAAGCATTTTATGGAAAAATTCGTTCGGCAATTGCTAAAGTAGCTGAAAGTGAAAAATATGATTTAGTTTTCCAAAAAGATGCTGCGCCATTTAGTTTAGAAGCGTTGGATGTCACAGCTAAAGTAATGAAAGAGATTATTTAATATTAGAATTGTTGATAATTCCCTGCCTATCTGGTCGCTACATATTATGATAATTTCGTCATTGCGAGGTACGAAGCAACCCAGGGAACAGAGCTACGATCTCAACTGCTTTTTCTAGGATGATTTGTGGATGTTTATTTCTAATATTTTTAAAAGAGAAGTGATTTATGAGTAACCAGATAGATATAGATAAAATATTTGAATTATTACCCCACCGCTATCCATTTGTTCTAGTGGATAGAGTTATAGATTACAAAGAGTTTGACTTTTTGACAGCAATTAAAAACGTCACTGTTAACGAGCCTTTTTTTCAGGGGCATTTTCCTGGTAATCCAATTATGCCTGGAGTATTAATGTTAGAAAGCTTGGCTCAAGCAAGTGCTATTTTATCTAATCTTTCTAGAGAGCCAAAACCAGGGCATGAGTTTTTATATTTCTTTGCTGGTATCGATAATGCTAAGTTTAAGCATATAGTAACACCAGGTGATCAGCTAAGATTGGAAGTTAAGTTAGCTGGTCAGAAAAGAGATTTTTGGCGTATGCACGGCGAAGTTTTTGTTGGAGATAAACTAGCTTGCTCAGCTGATTTAATGAGTGCGGCAAAACAAATTCCAAAGGAAGAAAATAAGTGATAAGCAAGCATGCAATAATAGATCCTTCAGCTCAAATAGCAGAAGATGTTACCATAGGTCCTGGTACTATTATCGGTCCTAACGTAGAAATAGGTAAAGGCACATGGATTGGTCCTCAGGTAGTGATTCAAGGGCCGACAAAAATTGGTGAGAGAAATAAAATCTACCAATTCGCTTCTATTGGTGATGACCCACAGGATAAGCACTACCAGGGTGAGCCTACAAAACTTGAAATAGGAAATGATAATATTATTCGAGAATTTTGTATGCTTAGTCGCGGTACCGTTAATGGGCGAGGTGTCACTAAGATTGGAAACAATAATTTTTTGCTTGCTTACGCGCATGTCGGACATGATTGTGTAGTAGGCAATAATGTTGTTTTAGTAAGTTACTGTGCTCTTTCAGGGCATGTGTTTGTTGATGACTACGTTAATATTGGTGCCTATGCGGCAATCCATCAATTTTGTAAAATTGGAGCATATGCTTTTATAGCAAGGGCCACTTATGTGACTAAAGATGTTCTTCCGTATGTCATGATAGCAGGCCATAGTACAAATGCTTGTGGAATCAATACTGTTGGTTTAAGAAGAGCTGGATTTGCATCTGAAGCAATTGATAACTTGCGTCGTGCATATAAAATAATCTTTCGGAAAGGATTAACTGTACAGCAGGCGGCTGCTGAACTTGAAGTTATGCAGAAGGATTGCCCAGAAGTTATCAGAATGTTAGATTCTCTAAATAGTTCTACGCGTGGAATAGTAAGATAAGATTAATTCGAGATTTTATTAAGACCTAGGTCTGAGTTTTATTTAAAATTGCCAGTTTTAATTGTTCGACCGTTCCAATATCAAACCATGTTCCTGTGTGAATCTCTCCATGTAATTGATTGGTATTTGCTAGGTTGCGAAGAATAGGGGTAAGAGAGTATCGTCCTGGTTCTATAGAATTGAACATTTCTGCATGATAGCAGCCTATACCAGTAAAAATAAATTCACGTTTTTCATTGATTACTTTATTGTTTAGGATTCCGAAGTCACCGGGTCCGAGTTTGGTGTTTTCATAAAGAATAATGTGCGCCAAACTGTTGGTGGGCTTTTTAACTTTGGTGAGATCAAAGTCAGTATAAACATCAGCGTTTATAACAAGAAAATGATTGTTTTTAAAATATGAGAGAGCATTAAATATTCCGCCGCCAGTTTCAAGACCGCCCGGAGGTTCTGGACAAAAAATAATTTCTAGGCCAAGATCTTTTAATCCTGATATATAATCTTTAATTTTCCATCCTAGATATGAGTGATTTATTATTACCTTTTCAAAACCAGCTTTTGCCAGATTGATTAAATGGTATTTTATTACAGGTTCATCATTAATGCGACATAATGCTTTGGGTTGGATTTCAGTTATTGGCTTTAACCTTTCTCCTCGCCCAGCGGCTAAAATCATTGCTGTTTTCATTTTATTTTATTTAAAAAAATAGGTTTAATTTTATTCATAATTAAATCTCGGAATTGGTGAAAATCATTATAACACTCTAAGCAAGATGATATATAGTCAAAAACTAATGGCATGTTTTTTAGATAATTTTCCTTATTATCTCTTAGATATAATCTAGAAAAAATACCTAAAACTTTCAAATGTCTTTGTAATCCACAAAGGTCAAAGGCTTGAATAAATTCAGGGAGTGAATAATTATGAGAAAACTCTATTCTTTCATAAAAGTAAGCAATCCAGTCAAGAACTTTTTCATTTGGAAGTTTAATATAACAATCTTTTAAAATTGAAACTAGGTCATAGGTAAAAGGGCCGCACATAGCATCTTGATAGTCTAATATGCCAATTTTAAAATTACTATCGTTGATTGCATCTATTTCTGCTTTGGCTGAATTTTGATAGATTATCATTAAGTTTCTACAATGATAATCGCGGTGCATAAATACTTTTGGTTGACTATCTATTAAGTCAGTTAATTTATCAAATGTATTTGAAATAATTAGTTTATCTTGCGAGTTAGGTTGTATACGTAAATATTTGCTTAAAAACCACTCATTAAATAAATCTAACTCTTGAAGCATAACTGATTTGTCAAAATATAATAAATCTTTTCCGAAATTGGCGCAGGAATGCATGTTTGGAAGTAATCCTACAGCAGAGTTATAAAGTAAATTTTGGCTGTTTTCAGATATGGCTGAATAGAAGATGGTATCTCCAAAATCATCTAGCAATAAAAATCCTTTATCTAAATTTACGGAGTGGATATTTGGCACTAAAAAACCGCTGCGTTGTAATTTTCTTGAAATATTTAAGAAAGGTTCAACAGGAACAAGCTCAGGAGGAGAATCCATAATAATTTTACTGGTATTATTATTTGAAATCCTAAAATAACTTCTATGGCTTGCATCACCTGTAAGTTTAGTTAGATGAAAATTGGAATCAGGAAGAATATCTCTTAGCCAATTTTTTAATTCTTCTTGTCGCGAACACATTTTAATCCCCGATTCTGTTTGACTGGACTTTATGACTTTTTCTAGGTTCAACTGCTTTTTCTAGGTTTATGCGTATAGACGATACTAGCTTGTATTAAACATAGTGTCAAAAAATAAATACTATAAGGGTGTGATTAAAACTGCGGTCAATTCAACGATGCCGTCATTGCGAGGAGCGCAGCGACGAAGCAACCCAGAGGTTACGAAGCAAGGAGTCTGATTAAAATAAAGTCTCGAAAAGATCCAACCATCTTGGATTTATACTTTCAATCAAAGCCAGTTTTTTCTTTCTTGATCCGGCCTTAATCTGTTTTTCACGAGCAATAGCCGCAATCATATCGGCATGTAACTCATAATAAACCAATTGGGTACACCCATACTGCTTGGTAAATCCAGCTTGCAGGCCTTGTTTATGCTGATATACCCGTGCGGGGAGATTGCTGGTCACGCCAGTGTAGATCGTGCCGTTACGCCGATTAGTCATAATGTAAATTGCAGGATTCCATTTTTTCATGATAAACAATTGTCCAAAGATTGGTTATTACTGACATTTTTTCCATTAGCTAGCTTCAGTCAATCTTAAGCAATTTTTTTCCAATAGTCATCCCATAAATGATTGGCTCGACATGTCCTGAGATTGATCATGTTTTTTGCATGTTGCAGTAACCACCATGCTCCAGATAGCTTAAGTCGCTTTTGAAGAACATAGCGATGCGCGCTTTCTATTTCCCCTGAGCCAATAGGAAGTCCTTTCTCAATTGCCGATTTATAATCCAATCAAATGTCGTCCAATTTCAATTAGCTTTTCTTCTGCTGAATCGGCCAACTCAA
>Ga0155559_1096_pt1 | contig 28314 bp, 25 predicted proteins | sample RifCSPhighO2_12_FD_107216 | JGI IMG/M metagenome (GOLD analysis project Ga0155559, IMG submission 107216) | Legionellales bacterium RIFCSPHIGHO2_12_FULL_35_11
TAGAAACAAAGGCGCTCCCTTGAATATAAAACCGTAAGGGTTTGTTCGCCCATTCTTTTGCATAATGAACCCCGATACGCGGGGTTTCGATAATTTGCGCAGAAAGTTCATCCCCTGTATCCGCAATAAAAAGATTATCACTTAAAAGATCATGCTCATTGCATTGTCTATCAATCATCATGGCTTTACATAACAAACCAGGGCCGCAGGCCCGATCACTAATGTTGGCAATTGGTTCAACAGCACGAATGAGGACTGCCGCGCCAATGCCGGCAGACTCAGTTACAACATTAAAACAATGATACATCCCGTAAATCAAATACACGTAAGCATACCCTGGTGGGCCGAACATGGTTGCTGTCCTCTTGGTACGTCCTTTTGATGAGTGAGATGCAAGATCGTGTTGACCCAGATAAGCTTCGGTCTCAACAATTTTACCCACTCTTTCGATTCCATGTGTACGATGTACCAAATGATGGCCAAGCAGTGCTTTGGCAACAATAGCGGTTTCTTGATTATAAAATTCGCGCGGTAATTTTTTCATTCAAACCACGTTTACTGTATTGATTATGGCGTTGACTTCAAGCATGTGACATCAATAATTCAAAAATAAATAGTCCTGCATTTTACAACAACTCAAGAGTACAGGTAAAATGCCGTCCAGTTGAACACAATGAGAATGGCTATTGATGAAAAACACACACAATGAATTGGTAGAACAATCAAATGCCTTTATAGAAGAGATTAAAGATTGGGAATGCCCGATTCCATTCACCACCATTCAAATCGAAGACATTCCCTATCCTACACAGGCAATGGCATTTTCTTAAAAGATTAATATGAAAAACACGCTAAACACATTGAATTAAAAGATAAACAACAGCTATAGACATCTGATTATCCTTATGCTATGCTAATGTGAATATAGTATTAATCACAATAAGAATACACAATGGATCCTAAAATAGAGCAGTTAAAAAGTACCACTTTTGGTGGTAGGAAGTTTAGCAAGCATCAAATCCAGCATATTCAACAAACGGCCAAAATATTTGGTAAGCTAAGTCGAAAAGAGTTCGCTCAGACTATATGCGAGCAATTTTCTTGGGTAACTCCTAGCGGTGCCAACAAAGTAAGTACTTGCTTAAATGCATTAGAAAAGCTAGAGACTTTAGGAATACTACAACTACCAGAAAAGCTGGAGTATCAATCAAGGAAATCGAAAGAATTGGTTTGGACAGATGAAAGTAATCCATCTTTGCCAATCAATTGCTCTATAAAAGATTTAATGCCCATCAGTCTTCAATTAGTAACAGAGCCAAAACAAAAGCAAATTTGGAATGAATTTATTGATAGGTATCATTATTTGGGATACAGCCGACCATTTGGCTTACATTTACGCTATTTTGTGGTAGATCGAGAAGGTCGAAAATTAGGGTGTTTACTATTTTCGTTTGCGTCTCATAAACTAACATGTCGTGATGAGTGGATTGGATGGTCCGAAAAACAACGCGAAAAAAACTTAAACTTGGTCATCAACAATGCTAGGTTTCTTATTTTCCCTTGGGTTGATGTTGCGCACCTTGCTTCAAAAACCTTAGCATATGCGATGCAGCAAGTATCCCAAGATTGGGCTTCAATGCACGGTTATAAACCTGTGTTAGTAGAATCATTTGTAGACATCAGCCAATATCAGGGCACTTGTTACAAAGCATCAAATTGGGAACACGTAGGTCAATCCAATGGCAAACCATTAAAAACAGATCCTGATAGAGGAAAAAAAGATGTGTATCTTTATGCAATTCACCCTGATGCACGCGAAATATTAATTAATAATCAGAAACCAATGATACAAAAAGTAGACACATATAAAACAGCTAACATTTCTTTAGAGCATGAACAGGTTTATTTGTGGCAAAAAATAATTACTGTAATATCTGATGTTGCAGAACGTTTCGATCAGGAATGGCAGAAAAGAAAGCGAGCCCTTTCTACTTTACTGGTTATTTTATTTATTTTTCGGCTTGTGTTTTCAAAAAACAAACAAGGTTATGGGACAACCATTGCAGAACTATGGGAATATTGTCATAAATTACACATTCATTTGCCACAAAAAACACCAGTTGTGCCATCTACATTTTGTGATGCTAGAAAAAAGATGGATGCGTCTGTTTTCAAGAGATTAAATACTGAAATTATTGATGAATATAAAGCCAACCAAGAAAGTTTTTTATGGAAAAATCATAGATTATTTGCTGTCGATGGGTCAAAAGTAAACTTACCTAAAGAGCTTATCAAAGATGGTTACCAAAAAATATCTGATAATATGCGCTATCCATTGGGATTAGTAAGTTGCATATATCAATTAAAATCGAAAATTCCGTATGATTTTGACTTGGTTAGTCATTTGGATGAGCGATTGGCTGCTACTGAGCATCTAAAAACACTTCATGAAAACGATCTAATTATTTATGACAGAGGCTATTTTTCTTACGCTATGCTTTATACGCATTACAAAAAAGATTTACAAGCAGTTTTTCGTTTATCCAGTAGCTCTTACAAACTAATCAAAGATTTTATGGATAGTAGTGACAACGAGAGATTAATTAGTATTATACCAACCTCTAGAGATCAAAAAGATATATTAAAAAAATATCCGGATATTGAGTTTATTCCTTTGCAATTACGACTAATAAGATACACCATCAACAATGCCGATTATTTTTTGGGCACTAATTTACTATGTGAGAAAATTTACTCTAGACAAGAATTATCAGAATTATACCATTCTCGTTGGGGCGTGGAGGAAATGTATAAAATTTCAAAACTATTAATCGATGTCGAAGATTTTCATGCAAAAACTGAACTGGGGGTAAAGCAAGAGTTATTTGCACATTTTGTGATGATTACTTTAAGTCGAATATTTACCAATGGAGCAGATGATATTTTGCTGATGCAGCAGAAATCAAAAAAACCAGAAGATCAAAATTTATGCCAGACTAATTTTAAAAACTGTCTTACTACCTTAGCCAGAAATTTGGAGGCGTTATTACTACGTCAGGTGGAATATATTAAAGAGTCAGTCAATATCATTCTAGACTCTATTGTTACTTGCTATCAAAAAACAAGACCAGGTCGTTCTTACGAGCGCATCTCGCATAAAATACCTCAAAAATGGCGAGCTAATAAAAAAAGTAAAAAAATAAATGCGGCAATAGCTTAAATATTTATTGCAAATGTTGTAAAAAATCAAGGCATTGTTATGCCGCACTAACCGAATGACAATGAGATATTAACCGAATGCCATTGCCCCTGGCCCTGAAGAAATTAAACAGCTAGCTGATGCGTTAGAAGTATCAGCAGCCTTTTTAATGTGTTTATCGGATGAAAAACAAGAAAATCAAAGCAAAAAACTTAGCCAGTTGATTCCTCTTTTAGATCATCACCAAGCTTATGATGCAAAACAATATATCCATGCACTACGAGAAGATATCGGATCGAATAGTGCAATTTATATTTCTGTTAGCACGGAGTTATTACCAAAATTAGGAATGGATTCTTTTGCAATAAGAATGTTTGATGACAGTATGATGCCTGAATTTAGACCAAATGATGTTCTAGTGATCGATTTTTCCATATCACCACAGCCTGGTAATTATGTATTAGTTAGAATTGCGGAGAAGGCAGAAGTCATTGTTTGTCAGTATAAAAAACTGTCTTATACGGCACCAGAGTTTGAATTACTGACGTTGAATGATAATTGGCCGAATATTAAAGTGAGTGATGGCGTTAATGTCGAGATTATTGGAGCCGTAGTAGAAATTATTAGAGGGTGTTAGAGAATGGCGATAAATCTTAACGATCACGAATATCAAGAATTTATTAATGAAACAAAAATGCGCTATCACGCAGCTCAACTCTTAATTGGACGGCCCTAACAAAAACACTTGATTAATAGACGCTATATTTTGCTTTTAGGGAAAGCCTTGCTCCAATCCAACCTAACCCCATCGCAAATAAAGATAGCAACAACAGCTTGTAAATAGATAAACTTGCAAATACATAGTTAACCTGATAGGTAACTAATAATTTATTAATACCTGTTTGTAGACTTAAAAATAATAAATTTAACATAATTATCGCTAAAAAAGCTGCAAATAAACCATACCATACACCAGAATATAAAAATGGCCGCATAATATATGGCTCATCAGCACCAACAAATTTCATAACCGTAATTTCATCTCGTCTATCATTAATAATGAGACGAAGAGTATTTGTAATTATCAATACTAAAGCAACAGCTAACAAAACCAGCAAAACATTGAGTAGATTAAAAACAAACCCAAAAAAAACCACAATTTTATTAAACCAATCCAAATCCAATTTCGCTTCAGACACTCCAGAATATCCTTTTAATTGAATAAATAAATTTTCCAATGCTGCCTTGGTGTTTATTTCAAGGGATGGAGTAACTTCTATTATGGATGGCAAGGGATTTTCTGGTAAATAACTCAATATGTCTTGCATGCCAGACTCAGATTGCAAAAGTAGTAAACCATCACTAGCTGTTTTTAGATTCGCTCTCGCAACACCATTCGTTGCTAAAACTTTTGCTAATAATTTAGCTTCCGTATTTTCATCCGATGGAACATCTAAATATAAAGATATTTGTTTATTACTTTGCCAGTTTAAAACTGCACTATGCATTGCATCTGTAATCATCCATATAAGTGATGATAAAACTAAAATAATCGCAATAATAAATACTGCCATACCTGAAGCAAATGGTTCTTGTTTAAGATAAGAAAAACTACCAATTAATGCCCGCTTATGAAAGACTAACCATAATTTAAGTTTATTCAAGATATGCGCCCTCTATTTAAGACAACTATTCTATGCTGCATTTTTGCAATTAATGGTAAATCATGTGTGGCGACTAGCACAGCAACACCTGCTTGATTAAGCTGTGAAAAAATTTCAATAATACCAGCAGACAAAGATAAATCTAAGTTACCAGTTGGCTCATCAGCTAGAAGTAACGCTGGTTTGTGTACAATTGATCTGGCTATACCAACCCGCTGCTGCTCTCCCCCGGAAAGATATTGTGGTAACATTTTTTCCTTATGTAAAAGACTAACCATATCTAACGCGGCATGTACTCTTTTGCGAACCACATGCGGCGCAACACCTTGAATTTGCAAAGGCAATGCTATGTTGGCAAAAACATTTCTATCATGTAATAAGTGTGGCGCTTGAAAAGTTATCCCTAAATTTAATCGATAATTAGCTATTTCTTTACGTTTCAGCTTACTTAAATCTTTACCATTAAAAATAATACTCCCTGCAGATGGTGTATCTAATAAGGCCAAAAGATTTAGCATTGTGCTTTTTCCAGCACCTGAATGTCCTGTTAAAAAAGCCATTTCCCGCTTGGCAAGCTGAAAATTAACTTGGCTAAGAGCTTCGAAACCGCCTAAATATCGTTTACTGACTTGCTTGAATTCTATCATCATAAAATATCGCATCCACAAATTGCGCTGCGTCAAACACCCGCAAATCATCAATCCCTTCACCAATACCAATATACCGAAATGGTATTCCTAAATCGTTAGCAATAGCAAATAAAATACCGCCTTTCGCACTCCCATCCAACTTAGTAATCGTGATCCCAGTTACACCAATTGCCCTATTAAACTGCTTAGCTTGATTTAATGCATTTTGCCCAATACTAGCGTCTAAAACCAACATCACCTCGTGCGGAGCAGAAGGATCAATTTTTTCTAAAACTCGCTTAACTTTCTTAAGTTCGTCCATTAAATTATTTTGCGTATGCAATCTACCTGCCGTATCAGCTATTAAAACATCTATTCCTCGAGCTTTGGCAGCTTGAAAAGCATCAAAAATAACAGAAGCGCTATCAGCGCCTGTATGTTGCGCAATTACCGGTATTTTGTTCCTCTCACCCCAAACTTGTAACTGCTCAACTGCAGCAGCTCGAAACGTATCACCCGCTGCAAGCATCACTTTTTTACCCTGAAGTTGATATTTTTTAGCAAGCTTACCGATAGTTGTAGTTTTACCAGCACCATTAACGCCTATTGTTAAAATGACAAAAGGTTTGTGACTATCTCTATTTATATCGAGTTCTTCAGAAGTTTTCAGCAATAATTCTTTCAAATAATTTTGCAAATGAAAATATATAGTTTCACTATTTGCCAGCTGCTTTCTTTTTAATTCATTTTTTAAACTATCTAAAATACTGTTTGTTGTATCCATCCCAATATCTGCTAACAACAAAACTGTTTCTAGCTCATCAAGTAACTCTGCATCAATTTCCTTTTTACCCAGCAAAAGATTAGCAATACCTGCACCGAGCTCGTTTCTAGTTTTAGTTAATCCACGTTTAAATCTAACAAAAATTCCTGTTTTGGATTCATCATTTTTTACTATTGGTTCGAGATTATCATTTATTGTAGCGGCATTAACATCAGTAGAGTTTTCGGCGAATTTTCGGCCATTTTTCAACCATTTAATCATAGGTATTTCTATACAAAAAAAATTTAATATGGCATTATACCATCTTACAAACAAAATATACTCATCTTTTGAAACAATCAATTCAAATAATTGCCGGGAAATATCGTGGGAAAAAATTATCTTTCCCACCAATTGCTAACCTTAGACCGACAACAAACCGCATTAAAGAAACTTTATTTAATTGGTTAATGCATGATATACATGATGCCAATTGCCTAGATGCATTTGCTGGTAGTGGATCTTTAGGATTTGAGGCTTTTTCTAGAGGAGCGAGCTATGTTACATTTATCGAAAAAGATAAACTGGCATTTCAAAATTTAATCAAGATATCCGCATCATTTGATACCAGTATACTTAGAGTAATTCATGACGAAACCCTGAAGTATTTACAATTATCGTTAAGCAAAAATATCACTCCATTTGATATTATTTTTTTTGACCCACCATTTAGTAATAGCTTTCCATATGATTGCCTTAATATCCTAGCAAATGACAAAGTAACCAATCCAAACGCTCTGCTTTATGTTGAGTATAATGAAAATATAACGCTCGATCCGGAAACTTGGACAAAACTAAAACAAAAACAAGCTGGACAAGTAATTTATACTTTATATAGAAAGTCTGTCGTGGCTGTTTCATAATAGATACTCATAACGCATATGTTGCTCTCAAGAAAATATTTTTGCTACTAAAATTATACGATTGTTCTAGAGACATTATTTTTAACAAAAGACGCTGGATTTCTTCACTTTGTTCGCAACTACGGCATTAATAAGTTGCCTTTCCCCCTTGACAAGACTCTGTACTCCTGTTTCAATCTATATTAATCTTAATTATTTAAAAAGCATAATAACACATGAATAATAAACTTATCGTGCTTTTAATGGTCGGATTATTTTTAACTGGTTGTGCAAATACAACTTACAAACGCCCACCATTCAATAATCCTAGTGATGATGCTGCGATTAAGCTTGCTGAAGCCGCTAACTCCGTTAGTGATTCAATGATATCTATGGCTAAAACAGAAAAAGTACTAACCACGCCAAAAGAAGATAATACTTTAACAATTCCAAACGCCTCCAATTTACAAACTCATGCATCCGTTGATTGGTCTGGACCAATTGGCGAACTAACAGAACAAATTGCTAAAGCAGCCCATTATGATATGCGTATACTTGGAACTGCTCCTGCGATTCCGGTTTTAATAAGCATAACCTTACATGATCATAGTTTGGCTGATATTTTACGAAACATAGATTATCAAGCTGGAAATAAGGCTTCCATTCATGTTTACCCTAAAAATAAGGTCGTTGAACTAAGATATGTTAACCTTTATTCGTAATACATTACTAATAGGTGCGACTCTGCTAACCTCATGCACAGCAGTACAGCAAAATGAGCAGCCTGGAGACACAACTTCTTTACAAGGTCTACAAGCAATGGCAAAATCAAAAAAGCCAAACCTACAAGATCAACAAAAAACCAGTAAAATTCGTGAAGCAGCTCTCAGAGAAACAGCCTTAAGCGTAGGAGCTCAATCTGGACTTGCTTGGCGCGCCAAATACATAGATGAAGAGTTAGTCAAACAAACACGTAACTTAGATACGATATATGATTTTAATGCATTAATTCTAGATAATAATATCTTGCCGCCTGTGTTATTAGAAGGCAGGAACACTTTAAACCTCGACGACACTCAAACCATCCGTGTCTCTGACAGGGTATACAAAATAGCCAAACAAGCAAAATTTGTAACTACGCCCCCAGGATGGAGACTATACTTATGGATGGACTATTCTCCTCCTGAACGGCCGCACGTAAGTCTTCTCCCTAATAACAAAGAAGAACGTACACTTTGGTATGCATTAGTAGCAAAAGGATGGCAAAATGGCGTGGACCAAGCAAATACTATTTTAGAAGAAAGTATTGCTAGAATTAAAGAAGACTTTACCGGTATGATTTTATATCGCAAACTATTAGCTATGAACATGGTAACACCACCATATGTATCGCATACTGATCTAGGTGTTACTGGAGATGCAGATGAAATTCATATTGACGACAGAGTTCTGCGTATTACAGCCTTACCTGGGCTAAATATTAATAGTTCAGAATGGCGCGCAGCTTTAGCAAAAGATGAGGACAGGATTGAAAAATTTAACAAAATGGAAAAGTGCATACAATCAGCGCAAATTAAAATAACCAACAAAACATGGCACCCAATTATAGACCCTGTGACTTAGAGTATTAAAATATGAACGAACATTTAATGAGTGATGAACCAACTAGGTTTACCCCGGCTTTTATGGACAAAATGCTGGAGCACGCGCAAAAACTTGATGCATCTGATATCACCATTCAAACTGGCTCGCCTATTTTTGCTGAGGTTTATGGGAGTCTTTTAAAAATCACTAATCGTCCGCTATCAAATACTGAACTGGGAGATTTAATAAATTCAATTTACGGCCCCAATGCTACTACTCAATTACTTTCAGGGCGCGACATTGACACCCATTATGAATTTCGCCCAAATAGAGGTGTTAGATTCCGTTATAGGGTAAATGCTACTGGATGTTTGGTTGACGGGCATGACTCCATTCAAATTACCCTAAGAACAATTCCAAGCACACCACCAAAACTTGAAACCATGAATCTTCCTGACAATATTCTCGAAGCTATTTCACCACAAGAAGGCATTGTTTTTATAACAGGAGCTACAGGTTCAGGTAAATCAACTTTATTAGCGTCAATTATTCGCAAACTAATTGAAGAAGATGACTCTAACCGAAAAGTACTTACCTACGAAGCACCGATTGAATTCGTCTATGATGAAATTGAAACAATTTCATCTATTGTAAGTCAATCAGAAATACCAAGACACTTGCCATCATTCTCAGAAGGAGTTAGAAACGCTCTCAGACGAAAACCAAGACTTATAATGGTAGGAGAATGTAGAGATGCCGCTACCATCAGTGCCGCACTTGAAGCAGCCCTTACAGGACATCCTGTCTATACAACTTTACATACCTCAGGTGTTGCAGAAACTATGCGCCGCCTTGTAACTTCCTACGCAGGCGATGAGAGGTTGGGAAGAACAATCGATATATTAGAAACAATTCGACTCTGTATCTGGCAAAAGCTAGTTCCAACCGTAGATGGCAAACGAGTTGCTTTACGAGAGTATTTGATTTTTGATGAAGAAACTAGAGATATATTATTGGAAGGCGATCCAAATGATGTAACTACCACAACCAGAAATCTTGTTCGTGAACGCGGACAACTAATGACCAAAGATGCAAAAGAAAAATACGAACAAGGTATTATCAGCGAACGTGTATATAAATTAATTATTGCTGGAACCAAAGAAGATCATCGTTAGCAACCATATCGGTAAATTAGTGATTAATGATCTATAGCATATTGTAGCATATAATATGCTCAAAATCCTACTGGTGACACAAAGTTAGTAGTGTCCCAAAAAACGGTCGTTTTATGGGACTGTTTGGGTTGATGGATTGAGCTCAGTATTTATGATGATAAAAAGGTAACGCTTGAATATAGTGCAGTTGATGTGTTAGGATATTGACGTCGAATTATAATCCACTAAGTTGTACGGAGTTGATTATGCATAATGAACTACAATTATCTTGTATTAGTTTACCTGCTGGGAGTATTGATGCTTATATACAGCGAGTTAATCGGATCCCATTACTGAGTTTAGAAGAAGAACGTAATTTTGCTGCATTGGTCCAAAATGAAGGTGACCTTGAGGCTGCGCGTATATTGGTTTTATCACACTTGCGTTATGTTGTGCGTGTGGCGCGTGGATACTTAGGATATGGTTTGCCGCTTAGCGATCTAATTCAAGAAGGCAATATTGGCTTGATGAAGGCAGTTAAACGTTTTAATCCAAATATAGGAGTACGCCTTGTATCTTTTGCTGTGCATTGGATTAAATCTGAAATACATGAGTTTGTTATTCAAAATTGGCGCATAGTCAAACTTGCAACTACTAAAGCGCAAAGAAAATTATTTTTTAATCTTCGAAATATGAAAAAGCGTTTAGGTTGGTCTAGTAACTCTGAAGTAGAAGAGATTGCTAAGACTTTAGGCGTGAAGCGTGAGGATGTTTGGGAGATGGAACGACGTTTGAACGCTATGGATGAACCATACGATTCTACATCAATAGGTGATGATGAAAAGTCATATAAGCCTTTGCCTGCTGATTACTTGCATGATTCATCTTATAATCCGGAGCGTATAGCCGAGCAAGAAAATTTGGAAAGCGATCAACACGAACGCTTACATACTGCCTTAGCTTGTTTGGATGATCGCAGTCAAGACATCTTAAGAAAAAGATGGCTTAGTGACGACCCATCAGTAACGTTACATACTTTGGCTAGCCGGTATGGAGTGTCTGCTGAGAGGATTAGGCAATTAGAGAAAAATGCTATGAATAAATTGCGAGAGGCAATGAGTTAAAAATTACAAGTCAGATGTTTTTCCCGAAAGTTTTATTTGTCTATTGATATAGTAAATATTTAATAAATTATCCTAGAAAAAGCAGTTTGGCTCGTAGCGAGAATGCCTACTGCGCTGCCATTAAGTTAAGGATTTTGTCATTCCCGCGAAGGCGGGAATCTATCCATAAAGTGGCACTGTGCCTGCTTAGAAATAGATTCCCTTCGCGGGAATGACAGTGTTTTTCTTAACTTAATGGCAGTGGGCATTCGTAGTAGAGCTCAACTGCTTTTTCTAGGATTATATACCAAATTCTAACAATTCATTAAAGGTGACATTGATTATGAGTAAAAATAAATTAAAAATTGGTATTGTTCAAGAGTCATGGCATGGTAATCAAGATGCGCAAAAAAAGGCTTTGGCTGATGGTATTTATAAAGCAGCTGAGCAAGGAGCTATGTTAGTTTGTTTGCAAGAGTTATGTTTATCTCCATATTTTTGTACAAGTAAAGACGCGGATCCTAATTTATATATGGAAGATTTATATACTGGTCCAACTGCTACTTTTATTAGTACCATTGCGAAAGAAGCTGGTGTTTGTATCACTGGTTCTTTGTTTGAAAAAGATGGTTTTAATACAGCTGTTGCTTATGACCAACAAGGTAAATTAATCGGCTTTACTAGAAAACAGCATATTCCAAGTGGCGAAAAATATCATGAAGATTTTTATTTTAAGCCAGGGGATTCAGTATATCCTTTGCACTCTATTGCCGGTCATTTTTTTGGTTTGCCAACTTGTTATGATCAATGGTTTCCAGAATTATCTAGAATATACAGTTTAAAAGGCACCGAGGCATTAATTTATCCAACAGCAATTGGTGGCGAGCCAACTGCACCAGGATTTGATAGCCAACCTATGTGGGAGAAAGTAATCGTAGCTCAAGGCATTATTGCAAATACTTTTATGATAGTCATAAATCGGGTTGGCATTGAAGAAGGGTTAGAATTTTATGGTTCCAGTTTTATAAGTGACCCAGAAGGAAACATTATAGTAAAAGCTAGACGGGATAAAGCTCAGGTTTTGGTTGCAGAGGTAGACTTTTCAAAAAGAGAATTGTGGGGCAGATTATTTCCATTTGCTAAACAAAGACAACCTAGTTCTTATTCAGAATTAGTCACAGAATGGGGTTAAGGAAGTCATGACAGATAATATAGCTGATAATGAGAACTTGTATAATATAAATTCTTGGGGCGAAGGATATTTTAAAATTAATTCTGCTGGGTGTATTGAGGTAAGTAAATGCACTGAATCAAAAGGGGTAGAGCTTAAATCAATTATTTTAGCAGCGAATCAAGCAGGATTAGAATTACCAATCTTAATTCGTTTCACAGATATTTTGCATGACAGAATGAATACATTATTTTTAGCATTTTCTGAGTCGATGTCGGAACTTGGATATAAAGCTAATTATCAGCTAGTTTACCCAATTAAAGTTAATCAAGAATACTGCGTTTTACAGGGTTTATTAGAAGCTAAAGAACACAATCTTGGTTTGGAAGCTGGAAGTAAGCCAGAGCTAATGGCTGTAATTGGGTTGTTGGATGATAAAAGTGCAACGATTATTTGTAATGGCTATAAAGACAGAAGTTATATCAGAGCAGCACTTATAGCTAAATTAATGGGGCATAAGGTATTTTTGATAATTGAAAAATTATCAGAATTAGATCTTATTTTACAGGAAGCTAATTCTTTAAATGTGGAACCATTAATTGGTTTAAGGATTCGCCTAACAACAGTTTGTGCTGGTAAATGGGAAAATACGGGCGGTGAAAAGTCTAAATTCGGCTTAAATGCCGAACAAGTAATAGCTGTTGTTGAACAGCTAAAAGAGCACAATCGTCTTGATTGCTTGCAATTGATGCACTGCCATCTTGGTTCGCAAATTGCAGAAATTCAAGATATAAGAAAATGTATGCAAGAAGTTGGGCGTTATTATACCGAGCTACATAGATTAAATGTCCCAATTAAAACGGTTGATGTTGGTGGTGGTTTAGGTGTTGATTATGAGGGTATACGAGCAAATACAGGATGCTCAATGAATTATAGCTTAAAGGAGTATGCATCACATATTATTCTAGAGCTAAGAGATTTATGCTCATCACATAACCTTCCAGAGCCTGATATAATTTCTGAGTCAGGCCGAGCGCTAACAGCTCATCATGCTGTTTTGATAACAAATATCACGGATATTGAGCAAATTAAAGTATCGTCAATTCCACGGATGGGGAGTGATGTATCTTTAGTTTTACGCGAAATTTATGATAACTATCAAGTGATGTTAGATAATGCTCCTTTGGAAATTTATAACTCTGCTGAAATTACGCTAAGAGAGGCGCAGGATAAGTTTAACCATGGAATTATTAGTCTTGCTGAAAAGGCCGAAGTAGAGCAGGTATTTACAACTATTTGCCTCGACATAAAACATAGATTGGATGATAATAATCCGCAGGATGCTAAAATTCTTGAAGATTTAAATAAAAGGTTAGCAGCCAAGGTATTTTGTAATCTTTCATTTTTTCAGTCTTTACCAGATGCTTGGGCAATTGATCAGGTTTTTCCCATAACTCCTATTTCCCAGTTAAAGAATGCGCCGACTATGCATAGTATATTACAAGATTTAACTTGTGATTCGGATGGAACAATTGATTGGTATCCTGGTGATGTAAGTGTTAACCAGACTCTCTTGTTGCCTGAGTTTAATCCTAAAAACCCATATAATATTGCATTCTTTTTAGTTGGTGCTTACCAAGAGATATTAGGTAATTTACATAATTTGTTTGGCGATACTAATTCTCTAGAAGTGAAATTAACAAACGATGGTGATTTTAGTATTTGTAATTTGCAAAAAGGTGACACAGTGACAGATGTTCTTGGTTTTGCACATTTTGATACGAAAAAATTATTGCTATCTTATGAAAGGCAGTTAAATAAGACGCAGTTGGAGTCTGGTAAAGTTAATGATTATTTAGATGAACTACGTTGTATTATCATGAAATCCACATATTTAAATGGTAAAAAAGCGATATGAATCCAAAAATAGATAATTTTTATATGCCACCTGAATGGCATGAGCATAAATGTTGTTGGATGGCTTGGCCAAGGCATCAAGAAACTTGGTCTGGAATAGGAATGCAACAAGCACGTGAAGCCTATACTAGAATTGCTAAGGCAATTAATAAATTTGAACCAGTAAAAATGTTAGTTCATCCTGAAGATTTAGTTTCAGCAAAAAATTTATTAGGTGATGAAATAGAGTTATTTATACAAGAAATTGATGACTCTTGGACAAGAGATACAGGTCCTACATTTCTACTTAATCAAGCTGGAGAATTGGCTGGCGTTGATTGGATTCATAATGCTTGGGGTGGAAATTATCAAGAATACTCATTAGATAGTAAAATAGCAAAATCTATAATAGAAGAGGCTCGGGCTAAATATTATCACGCGCCTTTGGTCATGGAGGGTGGTTCATTTCATGTAGATGGCGAAGGAACTTTATTAACTACTGAAGAGTGTTTACTAAACAAAAATAGAAATCCCAAGCTTAGTCGACAAAAAATTGAAAATTATTTATGTAATTATTTAAATATAGAAAAAATTATTTGGTTAAATAAAGGTTTGATTGGTGATGAGACAGATGGTCATGTGGATGAGATTTCTTGCTTCATTCGGCCAGGAGTTGTTTTAACTTTAATAACAGATGATAAAAATGATGAGAATTATCATAATTTACAGGAAAATTTAGAAATTTTAAAAACAACCAAAGATGCGCGAGGCAGAAATTTAGAGGTTCATACAGTTTCCCAGCCACCGGCACAATATTTAAATGGAGAGCGCCTGACCATATCATATATAAATTTTTATTTGGCAAATAATGGGATAGTGATGCCTGCATTTGGTGCAGAGCAGTATGATAGAGAGGCATTTTTGTTATTTAGGAAGATTTTTAAAGATTTAGAAATTACTCAAGTGCCAGCTTTAGATCTATTTTCTGGAGGAGGAGGAATTCACTGTATTACTCAACAAGAGCCTAAAAGCAACAGTTTTTGATGATAAAAACACCATCATGATTAACCTATAAAAAGCAGTTGAGCTCTACTACGAATGCCCACTGCCATTAAGTTAAGAAAAACACTGTCATTCCCGCAGGGCCTACGCATGAAAAATATTATGCTGTCGTTGCGAACGAAGTGAAGCAATCCAAATCGATTTTCAATTAGAATGCCGATCTGGATTGCTTCGCTAACACTCGCAATTACTAATATGTGGTAACCAGATAGGCAGGTAAATTTTGTCGTCGAATTAAGTCCAGAAGAAGGCTATTGATTTTTTAGGTCATTTAGTATCGAAGACCATGGAGACTTTTGAATGTTTTTCAGTGAATTTATAGGGTTATCTATTTGTTTGTTTTTGAAGATTTCTTTATCTATAGATATTTTTATTGATGATAGTTCATATAGTTTCATCTCGTTTCTTAATTTATCTCTAATTTCTGGAAGTAAATAACGTAGTTGTGAGGCCCAGACGGCATCATTAACAATTATGACTAATGATCCTCTTAGAAAACTTCCCACTTTGCAATTATTAAGTATGTCATTTGGAATAATATTTTGCATAAAATTTGATATATCACTAATTTTTTTTGTTTGCATGCAGGTTTTAGCTATTTTGGAGTTCAAACACTGAGAGATATGCCGCATATTTATACCGTAAGTTCTGTAATATTTTCCCAGAATCCTGATCTATTTTTAAATAGTCATCCTAAAATTGATAACACAGTACTCGCTTTTTGGAGTATCTTATATATCATATTATATTTTTATTGAAGGATGAAGAAATGATTGTAAGTAAAAATGATGAAAGTACTATATATCAAGCTAGATTACATTGGATTCTATTTGTTTGGCCAATATTATTGTTGATAGTAGCAACATCTATAGGTGTTGCTTTTCCTATATTTGATAAACTAAGTTTGTTTGTTATTATTTTAGCTTTAGTCTGGGAGTTTATTGTTTGGTTGATCTATCAATCTTCATATTTAATAATTAGAAAGAAGCAGGTTATTTTGTGTACTGGGATATTTGTAAGACAAACATTAGATATTTCTTTGAGTAAGATTGAGAGTGTAGATATTCGTCAATCTATCTTAGGTAGTATTTTACAGTACGGCTCTTTGGTTATAACTGGAACAGGTGGAACTAGGCAATATATTAACTATTTAAGTAAGCCGCTCACCTGTCGTAGATATATAGAACAAGTATTACATGATTAGGATTATTTATGTCAAAAAGAGATTATTACACTGTAATGGGCGTAGATAAAAATGCTTCTGAAAAGGATATTAAGCAAGCATATCGGCGTCTTGCAAGAAAATATCATCCTGATTTAAATAAAGAATCAGGAGCTGAAGAAAAGTTTAAAGAAGTTGGCGAGGCTTATGAAGTTTTAAAAGACCCGGAAAAACGTAAAATATATGATATGTATGGTTTTGATGGTCCGCATAATCGGCATGCTGGAGAACAGCAGCAACAACAAAACCATTCTAGATATTATAGTGGTTTTGGAGATGGAGCTTCAGGATTTGAAGAAGATATCTTTGAGTCAATTTTTAATCGAGGTGGATTTAATAATCGCAAGAGACAGATGAATGGCTCAGATCAACATGGCGAAATAAATATTAGTCTAGAAGAAGCCTTTGCGGGGGTAGTTAAAGAAATAAAATTGCCAGGCCATGGCCAAAATAAAGCCCATCACACCATAAGATTAAAGGTACCAAGTGGAGTAAAGTCTGGTCAAAAAATTCGTTTAGCTGGAAAGGGTGGTCCAGCAATTATTTCAGGTGGTAATCCTGGAGATTTATATATTACGATTAATGTAGATAAGCATTCATTGTTTGATGTGGTTGAGCAAAATATTTATGTAACAATCCCTATAACTCCCTGGGAAGCAGCGCTTGGAGCAAATATTAAAGTTCCAACTTTAGGTGGAATTGTGGATTTGAAAGTTCCTGCCAACTCACAAGGCGGACAAACACTCAGATTAAAGGGCAGAGGTCTTTCTGGAAATCCTATTGGAGATCAGTATATATTATTAAAAGTAGTTATTCCGCAAGTCATCAACGAACAATCCAAGGCTTTTTATCAAAAAATGGCTGAAGAAATGCCGTTTAATCCGCGAGAAAAATTGGAGTCTAGATATGGCTAAAAATACTATTATAATTGGTGTTTTGGTTGAGGAGCAAAATAGTATTTCATTTATGGAAATTTGCGAAACGTATCAAGTATCTGAAAGTCAGTTATTGGATATTTTAAATCTTGGACTTATTCCATCACTTGATTCGGTTAGTAAGGATTTAGAGTTTGATAGACAGACCTTTGAAAGAATAAAAATAGCCTTTCGCTTACAAGAGGATCTGGGCTTAAATGCAGAAGGAGTCGTATTGGCTATAGAGTTATTGGATGAAGTAGCGGAATTAAATAGAGAGTTGGAAGTTTTAAAACGACATATATCTAGATGGTCTAGCTGATCACCCCCTTTTCAATTACCACGAAAAAGCGCATAATACCGCTATTTTATTTGAGAATGTAATAACATGAAGGAAACCTTGGTATCTTTATTGCAAGAAACTGTTGCTAGTTTGCAATCAACTGGTGTTGTAAATCAAGATTTACAGTTTTCAATTCAAATTGATAGAACCAAAGATAAAAGTCATGGAGATTTCGCGTCTAATTTAGCTTTAACATTGGCAAAACAGTGCGGCATGCCGTCACGAAGCTTAGCAGAGTTATTAGTTAAATCTATCGGTGAAAATGATTTGCTGGAGCGAGTCGAGATAGCCGGTCCAGGTTTTATTAATTTTTATTTAAAAAATGCTGATAAATTAAATATTATTCGCCAGATAATAACAGATGGCCCTGATTTTGGCCGATCTAATTTAGGTCAAGGTCAAAAAGTATTGCTAGAGTATGTTTCTTGTAACCCAACTGGTCCGCTACATGTTGGACATGGTCGTGGGGCAGCATTTGGCGCCACACTTGCAAATTTACTTAAGTATACTGGATTTTATGTTTGTCGCGAATATTATGTGAACGATAGTGGTCGACAGATGAGTATCTTGGCGGTTAGTGTATGGCTTAGATACCTTGCTCTGTGTGGTGAGAAATTTGCTTTCCCTGCAAATGGCTATAAAGGAGATTATGTAAACGATATATCGCAAAGCATTTATGCAAAGCATTCTAGTACTTATGCACATTCTTTTGCTGAAATTAAAAAACACTTGCCTTTAGATGAAGTAGATGGTGGTGATAAAGACGAATATATTGATGCCCTAATTATTGCTGCTAAAAAGCTAATTGGAGAAGAAGCTTTTACTTATTTTCATCAACAAGCGTTAGATTCCGTTATAAGTGATATTAAGGAAGATTTAGTTGAGTTTGGGGTTGAGTTTGATAGTTGGTTCTCAGAGAAATCTCTTCTAGATGATGGGTCAATTAAGAAAACCATGGATACTTTGATTACTAGTGGTTACACTTATGAAAGCGAAGGCGCAGTATGGTTTAAGTCTACAGCTTTTGGTGATGAAAAAGATAGAGTATTAGTCCGAGCAAATGGACAGTATACATATATTACTCCAGATATAGCATATCATAAAAGAAAGTTTGATAGGGGATTTGATAAAGCAATAAATATCCTAGGCGCAGATCATCATGGATATATTGCAAGATTACAAGCGGCGCTACAAGCTTTAGGATATCCACGCGATGATTTGAGTATTATATTGGTTCAGTTCGCAATTTTATATCGTGGAAATGAACGTGTCCAAATGTCAACCAGAAGTGGTTCATTTGTTACTTTGCGAGAATTACGTGAAGAAGTTGGGAATGATGCAGCTAGGTTTTTTTATGTAATGAGAAAATCAGAACAACACATGGACTTTGATCTTAACTTAGCTAAATCAGAATCAAGCGATAACCCAGTTTATTATATTCAATATGCGCATGCTAGGATTAGTAGTGTTTTACGTCAGATGACTGAGCGCGCACTAAACTTAGATTTTGAAAAAGGCTTACAGGCAATATACTTGCTTAATAAAGAGCACGAGTTAGATTTAATTTCTATATTAAGTCGCTACCCAGAGATAATTATTAGCGCAGCAAAGTTTAGAGAGCCACATCAAATAGCATATTATTTAAGAGAGTTGGCAACAAGTTTGCATAGTTATTATAATGCTGTGCAATTAATTTGTGAAGATGAGAATTTGCGCTCAGCAAGAATATGTTTATTGCAAGCGGTTAGACAGGTAATCCGGAATGGTCTGGATGTATTAGGTGTGTCCTCTCCAGAGAGTATGTAATGGCAAAAAAACATGGAACAAACGTCATGAAGCGGAAAGGCGGTAATGGAGTTGGATCTTTAATGATTGTGTTTGTGTCTTTTGTTTTTGGATATCTTTTTTCATCTGTTTGTGATGTTAATCAAATGGGAAAATGGATAAGTGCCAAAGTATCTTCCAGTGATGGCAAGGCAAATAATGTGCCAAAAGTTCAGGCGGCAAGGCCAAAGCCAAAACTAGAGTTTTATACATTGCTTTCCCAGGATAATATTAGAACAACTAATATTAAGCCAGAAATAATAGCATCTAAACCGAAGGAATTAGTTCCCGTTACGGTTGATGTGAATAATAATCAGAAACTGGCAATGCCTACTCCTTTTAGTAACGATGTTAAGGGTGAGAAGCCAGTTGCAAGTCTTAATCATAGTGAAAAATTTATGTTACAGGTAGGTTCTTTTAAATTAAAATCAGAAGCAGAAAAGATGCGAGCAGAGTTAGTAATTAAAGGATTCGATGTTTCTGTTTCTGAAGTAAATGCTGCAAATGCTATATGGTATAGAGTTATGATTGGTCCCTTCGCTTCTAGGACGGAGGCGCAAAAAATTCAAACTGCGTTTGTTCGCACAGAAAATATAAATGGAATGCTTAGAAAAGTAGATGTTTAGCTTGTATATTCCAATCGCTTAGGTTTTGTTAATGCCGCAAAATAATATTTTTGATGAGTCGATATTAATATCTGGAATCATGTGTGATAGTGGTTGTGGAGTTATAGTTGACTCTGGAATTAAAAAACATTTTAAAAAAAAATATAATATACAGCATGTTAGTTTGAGTTCAGAGCTATATCTAAATGGAATTCATAAGATAGCGATTTATGCAAAAGATGACAACTTTATTTTTTATGAAGATGCTTTAGCTGAATTAAAAGGAGCTTTAAATCAGCATTTTATAGATTTAGAGTCGGACTTAAGAGTAATAAATTTTGAAGAAAACCATCCCAGTGATTATACGAATAGAATTAATATAACACTAAATATATTTGCCATAATTAGCATTATAGTTTTAAGCATTATTTTCCCGCCTTCTTTATTTTTAAGCTTAGGGCTAGCCGGGATTTGTTTAGTTGTGAGCGCAGTTACGGCAAGAATCTATATTCTTAATTTTTTAAGAAACTTAAGAGAGAAAAAGTTCTTTAGTATGAACTCAACAGTAACTTTTGGCTGGTTATTGTCGGCCGCGCATACCATTTATCATTTAAACTTAATGCCTGCAATTACTAGTATTTCGATGACTTTTATGATGTTTATTATGCCGTTAACTTTAGTTACGATTGTAAATGTTATGGATGAAATTAAGCGGTTAATTTTGCAAAAGTCTTCGCAAGTTATCATAAATGGAATGCCATCATTATTTCCTGAACTGCAGGAAGAATATTTAGTAAAAAATACGAATGATGATTTTAAATCTATTCGTCGCGGATTAATTGAAACTAATTCAATTGTGTTAGTTAAAAAGGGAGAGTGTTTTCCGGTTGATGGAATACTAGAAAGTCAAACTGCTTGTATTGATACATCCATACTTGATGGCGAGTTTTGTAAAGAGCTGCAAAAAGAAAATGAAGTTTGTTCAGGATATATTAACTTAGGAGATGATGTAGAGATTAGGGCAACTAGAAATAGTTATGATAGCATGCTAAATAGCATGTTATTTCGTTCTAATAGGATTATCTCTGAAGAGAAGAAAAAAGATGAGACTTATTATTTTTATTATTTTTATTTTGGCCTAATAGCTTTAGGCTGCATTGTTTCTCTCGCATTATCTTTGGCACTAGGTATTTTTACAGTAGTTGGGTTTTTACAAATTTCAGCTGGAATTTTATTTGCCGTTTGTCCTTGTACGGTTGCTATCGCACATCATTTTCCTTTAGTTTTAAGCACGTTTAGTTTGCAGAAACAAGGTATTTTGATGCGAGATTCGGCAAATGTTTTTGCAAAATTTGAAGACATAGATACTTATATTTTTGATAAAACAGGTACCTTAACATCTCATGCAAGCGAAGTGATTAGTGTTGACAGTTTGTCTGATGATATTTTACATAAAATATATAGTATAGAAAAAACATATGGGCAAGGACATCTAGTTGCAGAAGCAATTACTTCCTATTTTGAAAACAACCCAGGCAAATCTGGTGAAGTACTTAAAGCGATACTTTCTACGAAATCATCAAATGGATTAACCGGGAAAATAGGTAACGATGAAATTTCTATTGGAAGCGCAAAATATATTGCTGAATTAGGTTTGCAATTACCCACAGAAGAGGTAAAAGGGGCGTCTCCCATTTATATTTTTAATAATCAATCTTATCAAGGCAAAATATTAATTAAACATAAACCTCGACAGGATATTATTTGCTCTCTTCAGAAGTTAAAAAAAGATGGTAAGAAATTAATTTTGTTGACTGGAGATACTTTAGAGTCTTCAAAAGAATTTAATAGACAAATTGATAATTTATTTGAGCAAGAAGATATTATTGCTGGGAAAGACCCTAAGAGCAAAGCTGAATATATAAGTCGTTTAATAAACAAAAACATTTGTTTTGTAGGCGACAGAATAAATGATGCCGAATGTGCAAAGGAAGTTACTCAAAAAGGGGGTATTAGTTGCTCGATACGAAATGGTGAGAAATCTAGTTTATTTACTGATATTAGCTTGAATGATTCATTAAAATATCTATTTTTGCATAAAAAAATTAAGAGAGATATAGAAAAAACAGTCCAGCAAAATGAGGCTATTTTGGTTTCAGGAGCGATTATTCTTTTACTTTTTTTAATAAGCTTTCCACTTATGGGAATAAATATGCCAGCTTTAATTCCTATGTTACTTATGTTCAGCACAACTGTCTTTACAGTAATAAATTCGTATCGTTTACAAATAAAAACGCAAAATCATTTTACAGGTAAGCCATCATTTTTATCTAAGTTTGTCTCATCAGATTTATCTATGGGGTTATTGCTTTTGGGTGGTATCTTATTTGCTGTAGCACTGCTAATTGCTTCAATGACATCTTTGCACTTATCATTGCCAATGTTAGTATTTAGTGGGGGAATATCTTTAATTATTAGTAATTATTCTTTATTGGCTTCTTTGACTATATTTGGAGGATTGGCTATAACTGCTGGCTCAAGTCTTATAGCGGATAATATCCCTGTCATTTCTAGCTCTGAATTAAAATGTTGATCTTAATTAAATCGTCTATTTAACCTAGAAAAAGCAGTTGAGATCGTAGCGAGAATGACTAATGTGCTGAATTTTAAAGATTTTTTCATGTTTTTTTGACGAAGGCATAGTCGCCACTATGGTGAGTTAAAAAAACATGAAAAAATCTTTAAAATTCAGTGCAGTAGGCATTCGTAGTAGAGCTCAACTGCTTTTTCTAGGTTTAACACGTTCTAAAAATTTTTATAGATACATTTTTAGCATTTTTTATTGCATTTGGCTTGCTTACACAGATGTTTATTTGGCTAATAGCAAAAGATTTTATTATTAAGTCAGCTATATTTTCAGCTACAGTTTCAATTAAAGCGAAAGAGTTATTTTCAACATAACTAGTCACCTTCTTGGCTATTGCATCATAATCAAGCGTATTTTCAATTTTGTCTTGGCAGTTTCTTTTGTCAGTAGCAATTTCTATGTCTACTTCTAAAGTTTGCGTGATTTTTTGTTCCCATTCATAAATACCAATATGAGTTTTCACACAAAGAGCTGAGATTATTAATAAGTCTATTTTTATTCTCCATTGGCCTGGAAGTTGCGATTTATTTACATTTCAGTAAAATGTCGGACTAGTTTATCAATTTTATGAAATTAATGCGAGATTCATCTGAAAACTGGCAGGCTGTTTTGGTAAATGGATTTTCATCAGCAAAGCTTTTATTAGAATATTTACATTTACCAGATCATAAGTTTAGTACTTTGGCACAAAAATCCTTTGCAACTCGAGTGCCATTACATTTTGCTAGTCTTATGGAAAAAAAGAACCCTCAAGATCCATTATTATTGCAAGTATTGGCATCTCTTGAAGAAGAAGTTTTGCAAGAAGGTTATACGGACGATCCTTTGTTAGAAAAGGAATATAATAAAATTCCTGGGTTAATTCATAAGTATTCTAGTAGAGTTTTATTAACGATTACTGGGATTTGTGCGATAAATTGTCGTTATTGTTTTCGCAGAGAATTTCCATATCAAATAAATAATCCTGGTCGTCTTGGTTGGCAAAAAGCATTTGATTATATTGCAGAAAATAAAAATATTAGTGAAGTAATTTTCAGTGGTGGCGACCCATTGTTGGCGGCAGATTCTACTCTTGAATATTTATTTAGTAAAATAGCAAGTATTTCGCATGTGCAAATTTTAAGAATTCATACCCGTGTGCCGGTGGTATTACCGGAAAGAATAGGGGAAAAACTTTTACAAATAATTGCTAATAGCCACTTGCGGATTGTGATAGTTTTGCACTGTAATCACCCCAATGAGATTAGTCCTAAGCTTGAGGAAGTGTGTTATAATCTGAGAAAAATTGGTTGTCATTTATTAAATCAAACAGTTTTGCTAAAAGGAGTTAATACAAATAGCGCCACTTTAATAAACCTTAGCTACCGTCTATTTGCAATTAATGTTTTACCTTATTATTTGCATTTATTAGATAAAACTTCTGGAACCGGGCATTTTGATATTGCAGAAGATGATGCAAAAGCAATTTTTAGAGAAATGCAAAAAAACTTGCCAGGATATTTACTGCCCCGTATGGTTCGAGAAGAGCACGGAAAAACTAGTAAGACGCAGATTTTAGCATAGCGAGTAGTAATTATTTAGGATAATTTATAAATTTGGAAGGAATATGCAAGATCTATCAAATTCTCTGTTCATGCGTTCAATTAATCATTTGCCAGTACCAAGACCGCCTGTTTGGCTGATGAGACAAGCAGGAAGATATTTACCTGAGTATCGTAAAACTAGAGCGATAGCAGGGGATTTTCTTGGTTTATGTAAAAATAAAGAACTAGCATGCGAGGTTACATTACAGCCACTTCGTCGTTACGAGTTAGATGCAGCAATTTTATTTTCTGATATTCTGACTATTCCTGATGCAATGGGATTAGGCCTTTCATTTACGGAAGGTAGTGGACCTAGTTTTGCAAACCCTTTGCGAAATGCATCGGATATTTATAAATTATCCTCAGTAGATGTCAAAAGAGAATTAAATTATGTTATGGAAGCCACTAGCTTAATTCGGCAAGAAATGCCGAAGGAATTGCCTTTGATTGGTTTTTCTGGAAGTCCGTGGACTCTTGCTTGTTATATGGTAGAGGGAGGTGGAAGTAAGGACTTTAAAAATACATTAAAATTAATGTATAACGAAGCTTATGCTTTTAGCCTTCTTTTAGAAAAACTAAGTGTTACTATATTTGAGTATTTAGAGTTGCAAATACTTGCTGGCGTCAATGCAGTTATGATTTTTGATACATGGGGTGGAATTTTAAGTACACACAATTATCAGGCTTTTTCTTTAAAATATATGACGCGGATAACCAAACAGTTGCGGGCAAAATATCCTAATATTCCGGTACTGCTATTTACCAAAGGCGGAGGACAGTGGTTGTCACTAATTGCAGATAGCTCTTGTAATGTGATTGGTTTAGATTGGACTTGCGATTTAGCTAAAGCTAAGTTAGAAATAGGTAGTCGAGTAGCTTTACAAGGAAATTTAGACCCAACTGTGTTGCTAACATCTAAAAAAGTTATTCAACAAGAAGTTAGAAGGATTCTCGAGGCAGTGGGTGACCCAACAGGATTTATTTTTAATTTAGGGCATGGCATAACACCAGATGTTCCTCCTGAGAATGTTACAATTATGATTGATGCTATTCATGAGTTTTATTTAGATAATCCTAGAAAAAGCAGTTGAGCTCTACTACGAATGCCTAAAAAAAAGCCGCAGAAAAAAAATATAATATTTCTTGTGTATTATTGTGTATTTTGTTAGAGTGTGTGTCTTTCCTATTAGAAAATTATGGTTTGTGGTTATATGAACCGTAAGTTAAGTTATAAATTGCAGGAGTGTAAGATGACGCTAAGTAGCGTGCAAACAGCAGAAATCATTAAGAAATACCAGCAATCTGAGAATGATACAGGTTCATCAGAAGTACAAATTTCATTAATGACGGGTAGAATTAAGTACTTGACTGAGCATTTTAAAATTCATAAAAAGGATAATCATTCACGTCGGGGTTTACAGACTTTAGTTAACAGACGCCGTAAACTTTTGCAGTACTTAAAAAAGGAAAGCTTGGAAAGATATCGTTCTTTAATCAAAAGCTTGGAATTGAGAGATTCATATTGATTGTAGATATTTTTTTAAGTACATCCGGCTATAATTTATTAGGCCAGGTTTTTTATTTTTAGTATATGTAGGCGCATTTTTGCGCCTTTTTTTCGTCCTGTTTTGGTGCTTAAAAACGTCCCTAGCCAAATATAGGAATATTCCCTCTTATTTTTGAGACCATAAATCATGAAATTTACAAAACAAATACAATATGGTGAAGCAACGCTAGTTCTAGAAACAGGCGAAATTGCACGTCAAGCAGATGGTGCTGTTCTTGCATCTATGAATGGAACACAAGTTTTAGTAACAGTTGTTGCTAAAAAGGACGGCGCTGAGAACAATCACTTTTTTCCACTGATGGTTATTTACCAAGAAAAATCTTATGCTGCTGGCAAGATTCCAGGTGGATTTAATAAGCGTGAAGGGCGCTTAAGTGATGAAGAAACTTTACGATCCCGCTTAATTGATAGACCTATCCGACCTTTATTTCCTAGCAACTTTAAGCATGAAGTGCAAATTATAGCTACAGTAATGTCATTAAACCCTGAGGTTCCTGCTGATATCGTGGCAATGATTGGAGCATCTGCAGCACTTACTATTTCGGGTCTGCCTTTTGCTGGTCCAATTTGTGGAGCTAGAGTTGGTTATAAAGATGGCGTTTATTTGTTAAATCCTAGCCCAAATACTACTGAAAACTCTGATTTGGATTTAGTAGTAGCAGGGACTTCAGACGCTATTTTGATGGTTGAATCTGAAGCAAAACAATTGAGTGAAGAAGTAATGCTTGGCGCGGTAATGTTTGGCCATGAGATGATGCAAGGTGTTATCAAAGCCATTAGTGAACTTGCAGATGAAGTTGGTAAGAAATCTTGGGAGTGGAGTGAGCAAGCTCCTGATGTTGCTATGGAAGCAAAAGTAGCTGAACTAGCTTTAGAAGAAATAAATGCGGCTTATTTAATAAAAGATAAGCAAGAACGCTGCCAAAAATTAAGCGAGATTCGACAAAAAACTTGTGATGCTATGTTAGCTATACAAGAAGACATTGATACCGGAGCTGTATTATCTCATTTTGAGACCTTAGAAAAAAATCATGTTCGAGGTCGTATTTTAGATGGTGAACCTAGAATTGATGGTCGTGATAGAATCACTGTTCGCCCAATTACGGTTAAAACTAAACTACTTGAAAGAGCGCATGGCTCTGCGTTATTTACTCGTGGTGAAACGCAAGCAATTGTTACAGCAACTTTAGGTAATGATAGATGCGCACAAATTCTTGATAAGCTTGATGGTGAAGTTAAAGATAGATTTATGCTGCACTACAATTTCCCACCGTATTCTGTTGGCGAAACAGGTATGATTGGAAGTCCAAAGCGTCGTGAAATTGGTCATGGCCGTCTTGCTAGAAGAAGTATTGCAGCAGTACTTCCAAATTCAGAAGATTTTCCTTATGTAGTTAGAGTTGTGTCAGAAATTACAGAGTCAAATGGTTCAAGTTCAATGGCTACAGTTTGTGGTACAAGCCTTGCATTAATGGACGCTGGCGTTCCAATTAAAGCACCAGTGGCAGGCGTTGCTATGGGGTTAATTAAAGAAGATGATAGATTTGCAGTATTAACAGATATCCTTGGTGATGAAGATCATCTTGGTGATATGGACTTTAAAGTAGCCGGAACAAAAGATGGCGTCACAGCTTTACAAATGGATATCAAAATTAAGGGCATAACCAAAGAAATTATGGAGCAGGCCTTATCGCAAGCTAATGCTGGTCGCATGCATATATTAGAAGTTATGAATAACTCTATTTCTGAGTCAAGAACAGAGCTTTCCGAGCACGCTCCAAGAATATTAACTATGAAAGTAGCTGAAGATAAAATTCGAACAGTGATTGGAAAGGGTGGTGCGACCATAAAAGGTTTAATTGATAGCACCGGTGTATCAATTGATATAGATGATAACGGAATTGTACAGCTATTTTCACCTAATTTGGAAGCTTTACAAAACGCCGAGCAACAGATTAAAGATTTGATAGCAGAAATAGAAGTAGGAAAAACTTATAATGGTAAAGTTAGTAAAATAGTTGAATTTGGTGCGTTTATTAATATATTGCCTGGCAAAGATGGTTTACTTCATATTTCACAAATATGTGAAAACAGATCCCAGAAAGTTGAAGAAGTATTAACTGAAGGACAAGTTATTTCTGTATTTGTTTCAGGTATTGATAAGCAGGGAAGAGTTAAACTTGAATGGAAAGATAAGCCTGTTGTTGAAAAATCAGAGGCAGTAGTTGAAGTCGAGAATCTTGAAGAGCAATCAGAAGAAGATAATGAATTCCAAGACTAATTAGTAAAATAGCCAGAGCTGCCCAATTAAAAAGTACCGTCGTTTCGAAAGACGGTACTTTTTTAATGGAACAGCGCATGCTCGCTGTCATAAAGTTCAGAAATGAATAAACAGTATCAGGGCTGTCTCATCAAATAATATAGACGGGGCGTAGGTTGGGCCTTGGTCCAACGATAAAAAAGCTGCATTTTTTGTTGGGCC
>Ga0155559_1059_pt2 | contig 28056 bp, 20 predicted proteins | sample RifCSPhighO2_12_FD_107216 | JGI IMG/M metagenome (GOLD analysis project Ga0155559, IMG submission 107216) | Legionellales bacterium RIFCSPHIGHO2_12_FULL_35_11
ATTACCCCAGGAATAGGAAATAAAATATGAGCGAATCATTGACTAACAACCTAAAAGTCAAACAAACAACTAATATTATTATGATTACCTTTTGGAGCCAGTTTTCATCATATTCCTTAAATACAATACTAATATTATTTCTAACAAGACCTTTTATTTCTCATGGGCTAGGTTATAATCAAGCTGCAGCTTATGCTTTTATCGGTATTAGCCACGCTACTGGCTATCTTATGCCAATATTAGGTGGTTATATGGCAGACCAAGTTTTAGGAGTAAGGCGAAGTATTTTAATAGGCAGTATTTTATTAGCGATTGGATATCTATTAGTTATGTTAAGTGGATATACTATCGCAACTTATGAAAATATTTTTTTTATTGCTACATATGCTTTAATTCCCGCATCTAATTCATTACTAATAGGCACAGCATCTACTATGGTTAGCCATATTAATTCTGAAGATGCGATTAAAGCTAAGTCAGCCATGACATATTATTATATGTCTATTAATATAGGAGCTTTGCTTGCAACTATTATTGCCCCTCAGCTATTTGAAAGCAAATATGGTCCTTTATCAGTTCTCACTTTAACTTTTGTAGGCAAATCAATCGCTGCTTTAAACTTTGCTTATCAATATAAAATTTATGACAATGTAGCCTGGGGAAAGGATAAAAAGAAATTACCAAACAATGTAAAATATCGCTTATTATTTTATTTCATTTGTGTATATTTATTTACATTATTTGCATATTCACACACAAAAATTGCTACATTCTTAATTGGGATTGGGTGTATTGCTGGAATTACTTGGTTTCTTGTAAGAACTTTAAAACTAGATGATGGTGCAAAATACAAACAATTAGTAGCATTCATTTTAATCATTGAATCTATTATATTTTTTATAATATATAATCAAATGAACAGCACCTTAATTCTATTTGCAAAATTCAATTCTAATTATAATTTACTTGGCTTTACAGTTTCGCCAGCCCAATACCAAATGTTAAACCCAATTTTGATTATTGCTATAGGATTTCAATTGCCTAAGTTTTATAGGGCATTTCCTAGATTTACAGTTCCATATCAATTCGCTTGCGGTACGTTAATATCTGGCTTAGCCCTCCTATTAATGAATTTTGTTTCTGCTCATGCAGAAAATGGAATAGTAAATGGTAATTATATTGCTATAACTTACATAATGATAACAATAGGTGAATTATGGGTAAGTGCGATAGGGTTAAGTATGATAGGTATGTATTGTGACAAGAAAAATCTTGCTTTTGCTATGGGTGTGTGGATGTTAGGTAGCTCTCTTTCTAACACAATTTCTGGTAGATTAGCATCACTGGTCGCATTTCCAGAGCATATTACATCTCCATTAGAAACTCTCTTAATTTACAAAAAATACTATTTTAATATGGGACTAATTACTTGTATTTTAGGGGCTATAATGTTAATGATCGCTAGGTTTTTAAAAAAATTTATGCTAAAAAGAAAAATTGAAATTACATAAAGTCTTTTATAAGGAAAATTAATATGAGTATCAGTGTATTTGATATATTTTCAATAGGTATAGGGCCATCTAGCTCACATACCGTTGGTCCTATGAAAGCAGCAAACGAATTTTTAAAAATAATAGATAAAAATAATTTATTACCCAAAGTAGATAGAGTTAAAATTGAACTTTATGGATCTCTTGCGCTTACAGGAAAAGGACATGCAACTGACCGAGCCATATTGAATGGCCTAGAAGGATTTAATCCAGAAACTGTTGAACCAACAAATATGGTTCCAAGAATGGAAGAAATAATAAATAATAAAATTATAAACTTAGCATCAAAAAAAGAAATAAAATTTAATGAAACTGAAGATTTAGTATTTTATCAAAAAGAAATCCTTCCCAAACACACAAATGGTCTTATTTTATCAGTTTATGATAATAAAAATAATCAATTATTTAAAGAAACATATTATTCGATTGGTGGCGGATTTATTCTAACAGCGGAGGAATTTGAAAATAAAAAGGAAGAAAGAAGCCAAGTACCATTGCCATTTAATTCTGGTAAAGAATTACTGAGTTTATGCAAAGAAAATAATATCTCAATTTCAGAACTTATGTTTGAAAATGAAAAATCCTGGTTTTCAGTAGATGAAATACAATTTGGAATAAAAAAAATAGCATCAGTAATGGAGCAATGCATCGAAAATGGCTGCCATCATTCTGGGACTTTGCCAGGAGGGCTTCATGTAAAAAGAAGAGCTCCAAATCTATATAAAAAAATAACAGCTAATGAAGGTATTAAATCTAAATATGAAAGTGCTGATATTATGAATAGACTTAATATGTACGCTATTGCTGTAAATGAAGAAAATGCTGCTGGAGGACGAATTGTAACATCCCCTACCAATGGAGCCGCGGGAATTATTCCCGCTGTATTCCAATATTGTAAAGATGCCTTTCATAAAACATCAGATGAAGATATGTATAACTTCTTTCTTACCGCTGCTGCGATTGGAATTTTGTATAAAAAAAATGCTTCTATTTCAGGCGCAGAAGTTGGCTGCCAAGGAGAAGTAGGAGTTGCATCATCAATGGCTGCCGCTGCTATAACTGCAGTTCTCGATGGAACTGTCTTACAAGTTGAAAATGCAGCAGAAATTGCTATGGAGCATCATCTAGGTTTAACCTGCGACCCAGTTATGGGGCTTGTACAAATTCCATGTATTGAAAGAAATGCTATGGGAGCAGTTAAAGCAGTTAATGCTTCAAGACTCGCTTTGATGGAAGATGGTGAGTCAAGCAAAGTCTCGTTGGATACGGTAATTAAAACAATGAAAAGAACTGGTGAAGATATGAAAGATATCTATAAAGAAACTTCTCTTGGAGGTCTTGCAGCAAGCGTAAATCAACCCGAGTGTTGAGTCACTGCCATTAAGTTAAGGATTTTGACAGTGTTTTTCTTAACTTAATGGCAGTGGAATGTTGAGTAGACTTCTTGCATAACTAATTATAACTAAGATCTTTAGTTTTTCCATAAAATATTTTGTAAGCAAAAGCTGTATATGCTATCAAAAATGGCAATACAATTAATGCGCCAATTAACATGATGGCCAAAGATTCATTTGACGTAATTGTATCGTAAACACTTATTCTACCTGGAATAATATAGGGGTAAAAGCTATAAGCCAAGCCATGAAAACATAAAATAAATATTCCAATCGTTGTTGTAAACGGTAACCAGCACAATTTATCCTGATCTTGAGGTAGGTTTCTAAGTAATAACTGTAAAGCACCGATTAAGGCTATGGTAATAAATAATATAGCTCCAAGCAGCAATACATTTGGAAAAACAAACCAAATATTAAAAATGCGTAGACTAATAATAGGTGTAATTAATGAAATAATTACTATGCCCAAAGCGGTTAAAAAAAGAGCTTTTCTAGCCCATAAAATAGCTTTTTTCTGCAAAAATGATTCGGACTTCATAATTAACCAACTAGCGCCTATTAAACTATAAGCAGATACTACTGATAATCCAACAAATATGGCAAATAATGTCTGGTATAGACCTGTTTCAAATCCAATAATATATTTTCCAAGAATATATCCTTGCGAAAATGACATGAGTAGCGATCCATAGAAAAAAACATTGTTCCAAAACTCACGATATTCTGTCTTTGCTTTTGTTCGAAAATCAAAAGCCACACCCCTCATCATAAGACTAAATAACATCACAGTAAATGGCATATACAATTCTCTAAGCACTATACTATATGCAACAGGAAAAGCTACTAATAACAATCCTATACCCAGGACAAGCCAAGTTTCATTCGCATCCCAAAATGGACCTATAGAAGCAATCATTTTATTGCGTTCAGTCTCATCATTAGTAAATTTCATCAAAATACCAACACCAAGATCATATCCATCTAAAACAGCATATACTAAAACGGCCAAGCCAATTAAACCTGCAAAGACTAAAGGTAACCAACTTGCATTTGTTAATAATGTCATATTATTATCCTTAGCTATTTATGAGTAAGTATATTTACCATAGCTTTCCCGGAAGCTTGGTACTCTAAATCAAATTTATCATCTTTCTGCTTCCTGGCCATATAAAATACAGTGGAAACAAAAGAAACCAGCAAAATTAAATATATAGAAAGATACATTGAAAGAGATGAAATTAATAAATGTCTAGCAACTGGAGCAGATCCATCTTTTACTGATAATACTCCTTGTACTATCCATGGTTGTCTACCAATTTCTGTAACATACCAACCAGCTAAGGTAGCTATCCATCCTGAGAAAGTCATATATTGCATAATCTTTAAAAATAATTTTGGTGGAGCAGTTCTTCTTATTAGTAGCACACCAGTCCACGCAGTAAGTAACATTAATATAGCTACTCCAACCATAATTCTAAAGCTCCAGAATACAGCAGCTACTGGCGGATGATTATCACCAAAGTCTGTAATACCTTTGACTTCACCATTTAATTTATGTGTTAATAATAAACTTGCGATTTTAGGTACCTCAATAGCATAATCATTTTTCTTGGTTTTTTCGTTTGGTATGGCAAAAATAACCAAAGATGCTCCTTTTTCAGTATTCCAAAGAGCCTCGATCGCTGCTATTTTTTGTGGTTGATATTTCAGGGTATTCAAACCATGCAAATCACCAACAAATATTTGTAGAGGAACTAAAATAGCAGCTAAATATACCCCTACTTTTAATGAAGCAAACACATCTTGCTTCCTATCATTACGTAACCAACGATAAGCTGAAACACCAGCCAACAAAAATGCAGCGGTAACCCCAGACGCTAACAGCATATGTGAAAATCTATAAGGAAATGATGGATTAAAAATTACAGCAAACCAATCATCCACATGTGCGCGTCCATTAATCATGCTATATCCAGCTGGAGTTTGCATCCAACTATTAAGCACAAGGATCCAAAATGCAGATAAAGTAGTTCCAATAGCTACAGCAATTGTCGCAATAGTGTGTACCTTATTTGATACGCGGCTAAACCCAAATAACATCACACCTAAGAAAGTTGCCTCTAAAAAAAATGCAGTCAATACTTCATAGGCAAGTAAAGGACCTGCCACATCACCAACTGTTCCCATAAATCCAGGCCAATTTGCTCCAAATTGGAATGACATGACAACACCGGTTACTATTCCAATAGCGAATCCCAAAGCAAATATTTTAGTCCAAAATAAGTATGCATCCATCCAAAATTGCTGCTTTGTCAAATTATATTTTGTTTTAAAAAACAACAAAATCCACGCCATTGCAATATTTATAACAGGAAATAAAATATGAAAAGTAATATTACATGCAAATTGAATTCGCGCTAAAACCAATGGATCTAAAGTCATTTTTTTCCTCTTCTGTCTAAATCTCCACTGCCATTAAGTTAATGGATTTTGTCATTCCCGCGAAGGCTGGAATCTATCCCTAAAGTGGCACTGTGCCTGCTTAGAAATAGATTCAAGCCTTCGCGGGAATGACAGTGTTTTTCTTAACTTACTGGCAGTGGTCTAAATCTCATCAGACCATTCTCTAGTAGATAAAAATCTAATCTTTGGATTTCTTTCCTCAGTCATTGATAAATTAACTCTAGTTGGAGCTAAATATATTAATGCCCCACTTCCATCAAGAGCTAAATTATCATATGCTTTAACTTTGAAATCCGCAAGAATTTTTGAGTCATTACAATACACCCATCTAGCTGCGGCTATATTTATTACATCGTATCCGCAATCTACTTTGTACTCATGCTTTAACCGATGAGCTACAACATCAAACTGCAGTACCCCAACCGCTCCTAAAATTAAGTCATTACTGTTTAATGGCCTAAAAACCTGGGTGGCTCCCTCTTCAGAAAGTTCTATTAATCCCTTAATTAATGCTTTATTTTTTAATGGGTCTTTTAATCTTACTAATCTATATAGCTCAGGAGCAAAATTCGGGATGCCTTTAAATTGTAGTTTTTCTCCCTCGGTAAATGTATCACCTATGCGAATAGTGCCATGATTATGTAAGCCTATTATATCTCCTGGTAAGGCAAAACTTACCTGTGATCTATCGCCTGCCATAAAAGTTAATGCGTTTGAAATCTGCACATCTTTGCCTATGCGCAAATGATTAATTTTCATACCCTTTTCAAATTTACCAGAGCAAACTCGTAAAAAAGCTATTCTATCTCTATGTTTAGGGTCCATATTTGCTTGAATTTTAAATACAAATCCAGAAAATTTATTTTCATTTGGATTTACAATCCTTTGCGTTGTTTCCCTAGCAATAGGACTTGGAGCAAAACTTGCAAAATCATCCAATAATTCTTTTATACCAAAATTATTTATTGCTGAACCAAAATATACAGGTGTTAATTTACCGGATAAGTATTCGGATAAATCAAAATCATGCGACGCCCCTTTTACTAGCTCCATTTCATCACGTAATTCATCTGCTAAATCACCTAATTCAGTAGTTAGTTCTGGGCTCATTAAACCAGAAATTACTTTCGCATCTTGTTTTAAAGAGTTCTTGCCTGACTGATATAAAAATACCTGATCTTTTTGAATGTGATAGATACCTCTAAAACGTTTACCCATGCCTATTGGCCAAGTTATTGGTGAACATTTTATTTTTAAAACTTTTTCCACTTCATCTAATAAATTAATTGGTGACCTACCTTCTCTATCAAGTTTATTGATAAAAGTCATAATAGGAGTATCTCTTAGACGACAAACATCCATTAATTTTACAGTTCTATCTTCAACACCTTTGGCAACATCTATAACCATTAATGCTGAGTCAACCGCTGTTAATGTACGGTACGTATCCTCAGAAAAGTCCTCATGCCCTGGTGTATCTAAAAGATTCATGACATGATTATTATGAATAAACTGCATTACAGATGTTGTAATGGAAATTCCTCTTTCCTTTTCCATTTCCATCCAATCAGATTTTGCGTGTCTTGTAGATTTTCTTCCCTTTACTGTTCCCGCTAACTGAATAGCTCCTCCAAAAAGGAGTAACTTCTCAGTTACAGTAGTTTTACCAGCATCTGGGTGTGAGATAATGGCAAAAGTTCTTCTTTTAGTAAAATCTTGATAAAAATCCGTCATAAAACTGCAGCACCTTGATAAAATATAATTTTTGTAAAATAATCAATTTGAGAAAAAATTATTGTCAATACGCATGTATAGTGTTTTGCAGAACACATGGCTGTTCAAGAAAAATGTTAATTTTTACATAACTTAAATGACTTACAATAATTTCGTCATTGCGAGGTACGAAGCAACCAAGGGAACATAGCTACGAATCCTGGTTTATAATATCAAATTTTTGTTAACTTTACTATTTCCTGTTATAATCTTCATTTTTTAATGATTTAATTACTTTATGCAGAATATTACACCGCAATTATCTGTTTTGATTAATGCTCTAGAAGACATCAAAGCCTCTCATATTTCCATTATAGATGTTAGAAATCAAACAACCATAACAGACTACATGATTATATGTAGTGGTCGTGCCTCAAGGCATGTTAAAGCTATAGCCAATCATATTATCCCAGTAATGAAGAAAAGTGGATTTTCTGTATCACACCTTTCTGGTGTTGATAGCGGAGAATGGATTTTGGTCGACCTCGATGACTGCATTTTACATATTATGATTCCTGAAACTCGTGATTTTTATAATATCGAAGGTCTTTGGCAGGATAAAATAAATATAAATGAGAAAGTATCGCCAGCCTAAAAAACGTAATCCTGTACAAACCAAAGAATTTGTTCAGAATTTTAGATTAGTAATGATGGCCGCATTATTAATTATTTTATCTTTTGGTTTATTGCTAAGAATGGCGTATTTACAATTTTCACAATTTAAGCGCTATGCCACCCTATCTCTAAAAAATCAGATGAGCATAATTCCAATTCCTCCATCCAGAGGAATTATTTATGATAAAAATGGGATAGTATTAGCTGAGAATATTCCTGTATATACTTTAGAAGTTATTCCCGAGAGAACCCAAAATCTATCACAAACTATTAAAAAACTTCAAGAAATTATTCCTTCTATCAATGAGGAAGACATTGAAAAATTTTATGCAACTAAAAAGCGCAGTCACGCTTATGATCCAATCACGTTAAAACTAAAATTAACCCAAGAAGAAGTTGCAACCTTTGCTAGTGACCAATACAAATTTCCTGGGGCAAATATAAAAGCTGTTTCAATACGTAATTATCCTCTAGGTAAAATTACAGCGCACTTATTAGGTTATGTTTCTAGAATAAACACAAACGATTTAAATCAAATAGTTGAATCAAATTACAGAGGTACAAACTTTATAGGAAAATCAGGTATTGAAAAATACTATGAGGATAAACTACATGGTGAAGTTGGTTATCAACAAATTGAAACAAATGTTAATGGAAGAACGGTTAGAGTTATTAATAAACAACCTCCGATTTCTGGAGCAAAAATATATTTAACTATTGATGCTCGATTACAAGAGTCATCATATAAAGCATTTGATGGAATTCGTGGGGCTGCGGTTTTAATAAGTGTTAAAAATGGCGATATCTTAGCTATGACTAGTTCGCCAAGCTTTAATCCAAATTTATTTGTTAACGGAATAAGTAATGCCGACTATAAAGTATTATCCAATGAAATTGATAGGCCTCTTTTTAATCGCGCAGTAAGGGGATTGTATCCACCTGCATCTACAGTGAAACCTTTTGTAGCTCTTGCAGGTCTAGATAAAAATTATATCGATGAAAAATCTAATGTATTCGATCCAGGTTGGTTTAGACTACCTAATGTTAAACGTGCTTATCGCTGTTGGAAACACACAGGACATGGATTAACTAATGTAAAAAGAGCAATTACTGTTTCATGCGACACATTTTTTTATCAACTAAGCAATAAAATTGGTATAAATGTAATGGAAGAAATGCTTAGTAAATTTGGGTTTGGGCAGCTCTCTCATGTAGATTTAACCGAAGAAGCTGCTGGTATAATTCCAAGTCCGTATTGGAAAAAACAAAAAACAGGAATATCTTGGTATCCTGGTGATACATTAATTACAGCTATAGGCCAAGGTTTTATGTTGGTATCCCCATTACAACTTGCTAATGCCACAGCTAGTATTGCAATGCAAGGAAAACGCTATCGACCCCATCTACTAAACTCACTAGCATATAACAACAAAAAAATTAATTTTAAGCCAATTGAAGAGTATCCGGTTAAATTAACTGATAATAAAAATTGGGAGATAATTGCAGATGCTATGCGCATGGTAATAACAAGACCTGAAGGAACAGGCGGCCGTAGATTTGGTAACAATTCCCCATATACAGTAGCCGCAAAAACTGGAACTGCCCAAGTTTTTTCACTTAGTCAAAACTCAAAACAAAATTATTCCGATGTTTCAGCGAAACTAAGAGATCATTCTCTATTTGTTGCTTTCGCACCAGTTGAAGATCCAAAGGTTGCTATTGCTGTTCTTGCTGAAAATAATGATAAAGCGGCTTTCATTGCGCGACAAATTCTCGATAGTTATTTTGAAATATATCCTCAAATCTTAGGAGAACTAAACCAAAATGAATATAACTAATTTAAAACCAACCTATAATTTCCGTAAAAATTATTTCTATCTTGATTTGCCTCTGCTAAGTTTACTAATTATTCTAATTTTTCTAGGGTTAGTTATTTTATATAGTGCTTCAAATGAAAATATTAATATGATTTGCAGGCAATCATTCAGATTACTTTTGGCATCTTCTGTTATGATTTTATTTACATTTATTCCACCTCATAAGTATAAGTTATGGGCTCCTTGGATATATGCTTTCGGTTTGATTTTACTTATAGCAGTTATGTTAATCGGAAAAGTTGGCAAAGGAGCTCAGCGATGGTTAGACTTAGGATTTGTTCGGTTTCAACCATCTGAAATTATGAAATTAGCTGTGCCAATGATGAGTGCGTGGTACTTAGAACAAAAATCTTCTCCTCTTGATTTTAAATCATTTATTATCGCTTGTTTAATAATATTTATTCCAGCCTTACTAATTGCAAAACAACCAGATTTAGGTACAGCAATCATGGTTATCATGGCGGGATTATGTGTTATTTTTGTAGCTGGAATTTCAATTAAGACTTTTCTAGTAGTAACACTACCAATAATTTCGGCAACACCATTATTATGGAATATTCTGCATGACTATCAGAAGCAGAGAATATATACATTAATAAATCCAGAACATGACCCTTTAGGGGCAGGTTATCATATTATTCAATCAAAAATAGCAATTGGTTCTGGTGGGGCTTTGGGTAAGGGTTGGTTAAGTGGCAGTCAATCCCATTTAAATTTCCTACCAGAGCATGCAACTGATTTCATTTTTGCGGTAAGTGGAGAAGAGCTGGGTTTTATAGGTTCAACATTACTAATAATAATGATAGCTATCATTTCTTTAAGATGCCTATATATTGCCAAACACGCTGAAACAGCATTTGCTAAACTATTAGCGGCAAGCTTAGCTATGACATTTTTTTTATCAGCTTTTGTAAATATAGGGATGGTTATGGGTATTTTGCCGGTTGTTGGAATACCATTACCACTAATTAGTTACGGTGGCTCATCCATGCTTACTTTTTTAGCAAGTTTTGGGATGCTTATGTCGATTAGTTCACATAAAATTGCTTATTTTAACGGCGAATAACTCATTCGATGAATAGCCGTTGGACCTAGTTTATCTAAAGCAATTCTATGTTCTTTGGTTGGATAACCTTTATGCTTTGCAAAACCATAACCGGGATACATTTTTTCCATTAAGCTCATTTCATTATCTCGCATAACTTTAGCTAAAATAGATGCAGCACTAATTGAATTAATAGTTAAGTCGCCTTTAATTATAGCCTCACATGGTATATCAATATCTGGTATAAATTTTCCGTCAATCAAAACTTTATCTGGCTTAATTGGAAGATTTAAAATAGCTCTTTTCATAGCTAACAAAGTAGCATTATGAATGTTAATTTCATCAATTTCAAAAGCTTCAGCTCTACCAAATGCGTAAGCCTTTGCTGAAGATTTAATAATTTCAGATAAAGACAATCGTTTGCTTTCTGATAATTTTTTTGAATCGGTAACACCTGAAATTGGGGTTTCTAATATTACTGCTGCAGTAATAACAGGCCCCGCAAGAGGGCCACGCCCTACTTCATCTACACCGGCAATATACATGATTTAATTTAAACTTATAATCTAGGTTGGATAAGATAACTGTATTTACAGGAAAAATGAATAGAAAAAACAAATTAATTAGACAGCAGCCACCAATTCCAGGCTCCCGTTACTCAGGATACTCCCGGAAAGCCACCAATTGAAAATCAATTAGTGCCTGCGCATTTACCTCAACCTGGCAAATAACCAGTAGTCGAGCCCATTTGATAACTTACTGTCTATAGTATAAATATAGTACAACAAATTAATTACGTCTAATTAAACCTAAATTTATTTTTTAATTCCATTTTAAGCATTTCTTATCCTTATTAAAAAATGCTTATATTAAATAATTTTTATTTTAAATCAATAGGTTACCTCTTAACTTAATGGCAGTGGGCCACCTCATGAAACATAAAAATCGTCTTTGCGAGCGTTAGCGAAGCAATCCAAATAAAATCTCCGATTGAAAATCGGTCTTACAATTGCTTCACTTCGTTCGCAAAGACGGCAAATGTTTTTTTTATGAGGTGCCCCTGATATTGATAATAAGCAATGTTGACAGCTGGAGATTTGTCAATTAGGATTCCCTTATTTTCTTAGTTATATTGATTATATTATATTATATAATTCAGAGTTAATTGTTAAAATTCCCAGAAGTTATGTTTAAAAAAATTAAGGTATGATGAATATGGGCAAATTACCGGTAATTGTCGGTTTAGGCGGAATTAACGCCGCTGGTCGCACTTCAGGCTTTCATAGTTATAAAAGAATGGTTTGTGAATCATTGTCACCTGCAGAAATGAATAACACTTGGCTGGACCTAGCTAAAAGGATGGGAATATCAAATGCTAAAATTTTATCTGATGACGATATATCTAAAATCAAAAATGGTACTCTAATACGTAAAATAACTCGATTCAACCCCGAAAAAGTTATATTCCACCATAAAGCAACGATTGAAAATAACACTTCTTCATTTATAATGAAAAAGTCTAAATTATCTGCAGATCTAGAAAAAATATGTGAAATCGAAGATCTTAACAATAATGAAATTAAAGTAAATGTAAAATCACCTTTTAATATTCTAATCCCAGATACAGCAAAAAGCCTTGTCTCAAGCGGAGGATGTCTACCAGAAGGATTTGATCCAAGTAACCTATATCAATCTATAAATCACCCTAGGGGTTTACAACTTACAATATATGGTGCTTCTGACGCACTTAACTCACTTGGTATAGAGTGGAGCAAAATATTAGAACATATTAAACCAGATGAAGTTTCAGTATATGCTGGCAGTGCTCTAGCACAAATTGATGAAAACTCACTTGCTGGTCTAATAGGAAAGCCATTATGTGGTGAAAGATTAAATTCTAAACTTATGGCTTTATCTTTACCAGAAATGCCGGCAGATTTTGTAAATAGTTATGTACTAAACAGCATAGGTACAACTGGGAATAATATTGGCGCATGCGCTTCATTTTTATATAATTTACGCCAAGGTATAATAGATATTCAATATGGAAAATCTAAGGTTGTTGTTGTCGGGAATGCTGAGGCACCTGTTGTTCCTGATGTTGTAAATGGGTTTAGAGTTATGGGGGCTTTAGCTACAGATGAAAGCCTTTGTGAGTTAGACGGAACAACTGAGCCTAATAATCGAAGATCCTGTCGACCATTTTCTACAAATACTGGTTTTACTCTAGCAGAGTCAGTACAATTTTTTGTTTTAATGGACGATGAACTTGCATTAGAGTTAGGAATGAACATATATGGTTCTGTCCCTGATGTTTTCATAAATGCTGATGCCAATAAAAAGTCAATTGCAAGTCCCGGAGTAGGAAACTATGTTACCGTAGCTAAAGCTACAGCTTTAGCTAAAAGCCTTTTAGGTGAAAAAGGAATCAAGCAAACTTATGTTCAAGTGCATGGAACAGGCACACCACAAAATCGCGTAACTGAAAGTCACATCATTAATGAAGTCGCAAAAACTTTTTCTATAGATAAATGGGCAGTTTCAGCAACCAAATCATATGTTGGCCATTCAGTTAGTGTTGCTGGTGGAGATCAATTAGCTGCAGCATTAGGAGTCTGGCAATATGGCTATATTCCTGGTATTAAAACCATTGATCATATTGCCTCAGATGTACATCAGTCTAATTTAAATATTCTACGCAAAGATTATTATGTTGGTGAGCATGGGTCAGAGATTTTAGCAACAATCATAAATTCAAAAGGTTTTGGAGGTAATAATGCAACAGCACTTATTTTATCTCCTACTCAAACAATGAAAATGTTAACAAAAAAACATGGAACAAAAATAATTGATAACTATAAATCGGCAAATATCCCAATAAACAAAAAAGCAAAAGAACAAGATCTAGCCACTTGTGATGGGAATGAAAGAATTATATATAAATTTGGCGAATCAGTAATGGATGAATCTTCCGTCATTATGACTAATGAATCAATTAAACTATCTGAATTTAATCAATTTATAAACTTTCCTAATTCAGATAATTATAAAGAATATTTAGATTAACCATAATAAATACCCAAGTCATGTAAGTATTCATTGGCAACCAAGTAAATATTTAGTAAATTATACGGCAAATATAAAATGGAAGTAGATGATTTATGCTAAGCACGTTAATGAAAAAAATTTTTGGAAGTCGTAATGAAAGAACTTTGCGACGCATGGAAAAATCGTTAGAAACTATTAATTTCTTTGAAAAGGAAATGCAATCCTTAACATTAGAAGAAATTAAAGCAAGAACAGATGTCTTTAGATCTCGTCTTAACGATGGAGAAACTTTAGACGACATATTACCAGAAGCGTTTGCCTTAGTACGTGAGGCTTCAGTAAGAACTTTAAGGCTTAGGCACTTTGATGTCCAAATGATAGGTGGTATGGTTCTACATGAAGGTAAAATTTCTGAAATGCGTACAGGTGAAGGTAAAACACTAAGCGCTACTTTGCCAGCTTATTTAAATGCCATCGATGGACATGGTGTTCATGTAGTTACTGTGAATGATTACCTTGCAAAGCGCGATAGCGAATGGATGAAACCTGTATTTGAAGCACTTGGACTTACTGTTGGGGTAATTTACCCTGATATGAATCATGAAGAAAAAAAGAAAGCTTATGCCGCTGACATTTTATATGGAACAAATAATGAATTTGGCTTTGACTATCTACGTGATAATATGGCTTTTGCAAATGAAGACAAAGTTCAAAGAAAACTAAATTTTGCAATTATTGATGAAGTTGACTCTATCTTAATTGATGAGGCAAGAACCCCTCTAATTATCTCTGGCGCAGCAGAAGATAGCTCAGCATTATATTTAACTATAAACTCACTTATTAAAAACCTAAAAATTCAAAATGATGAAGATAATCCTGGTGATTACACAATCGATGAAAAGCAAAAACAAGCTTATCTTACTGAAGCAGGACATCAGCATGTTGAAGAACTATTAACAAAAGCTAAACTTATTAAACCAGGCGATAGTCTTTATCATGCAAGTAACATTATGCTAATGCATCATATAAATGCGGCTCTTCGTGCAAATACCATGTACAACAGAGATGTTGATTACATTATTCAAAATAATCAGGTTGTAATTGTGGATGAGCATACTGGCAGAACTATGCCTGGTAGAAGATGGTCTGATGGATTACACCAAGCAGTTGAAGCGAAAGAGAACGTAGAAATACAAAGTGAAAATCACACCCTAGCTTCCATTACATTCCAAAATTTTTTCAGATTATACAATAAACTATCTGGCATGACTGGTACTGCTGATACAGAAGCATATGAATTTCAACAAATTTATAATCTTGAAGTTGTAGTTATTCCAACAAATCAGCCAATGATTCGAAGAGATGAAGCTGACCTAATTTACCTTACTCAAAGCGATAAATATTCAGCAATAATTAAAGATATTAAGGAATGTATTGAACGCAATCAGCCTGTACTTGTTGGGACTGTATCTATTGAGTCATCAGAAATATTAAGTAATCTATTAAATAAAGCAAAAATTAAACACCAAGTGTTAAATGCCAAATTTCATGAAAAAGAAGCGCATATTATCGCCGAAGCTGGCAGACCTGGTGCTGTTACCATTGCAACTAATATGGCTGGACGCGGTACAGATATTGTTCTTGGTGGTAGCATTGCTTCTGAACTTGAAATTCATAAAGAATCCTCTTCCCAAGATAAAATAAATGAAATTAAAAATACCTGGAAAGAGCGGAATGAAACTGTAATGAAAGCCGGCGGGTTAAGAATAATAGGTTCAGAAAGACATGAGTCTCGTAGAATTGATAATCAGTTACGAGGTAGAGCTGGTAGACAAGGTGACCCAGGTAGTTCTCGTTTCTATTTATCACTAGAAGACAATCTAATGCGAATTTTTGCATCAGAGCGAGTTTCTGCAATTATGCGAAAATTAGGTATGGAGCCTGGTGAACCAATTGAACATTCACTAATAACGAAAGCAATAGAAAATGCTCAACGTAAATTAGAAGGACATAACTTTGATATAAGAAAGCAGTTGCTAGGTTATGATAACGTAGCTAATGACCAAAGAAAGGTTATATATTCGCAGCGCGCAGAAATAATGAATATGGATGATCCAATTGAAGTTATTAAAAACATGCAAATAGATGTGATTGAAAATTTAGTTGACATATATCTCCCACCAGAAAGTTTAGAAGATCAATGGGATATTCCCGGACTTACTCAAGCTTTAAGTGAAGATTTTAGAGTAGAAGCTCCTATTCAGAAATGGATTGATGAGGATCATTTAATTCAAATAGATCAAATTAAAAAACTAATAATTGATTTATTTGTAAAAATATATAAGGAAAAAGAACAACGTCTTAGCAGAGAAGTCTTAGCTCAATTTGAGAAATCTATTATTTTACAAGCTATGGATAATCACTGGCGTGAACATTTATCAGCTATGGATTACTTAAGGCAAGGTATTCATTTGCGTGGATATGCTCAAAAGGACCCTAAGCAAGAGTACAAACGAGAGTCTTTCGAATTATTTACTAATATGTTAATTGAATTAAAATATGAAATTATTAAATTTCATTCATCTGTTGAAATTAGCACAGAAGAAGATGTAAATGAGCTTGAGGAAATAAGAAAGTCTTCTGAATCAACAATGAACTTAAATTTGATTCACGATGATAGTGACTCTAATCTAAATACCAATGATGATAAAAATGACTTTCAACCACTACAGTTTATTAGAAAAGAAAAAAAGCTGGGTCGTAACGATGCTTGTAACTGTGGTTCTGGAAAAAAATATAAAAATTGCCATGGAGCTTTAAATACTTAATGCACATAGTAGTTGGTGTCGTCTTAAATAAATATAATCAAGTCCTTATTACGAAAAGATCTGGTAGTGGAACTCACCCAAATATGTGGGAGTTTCCCGGCGGCAAAGTTGAAGATAATGAAGATTATACTGTAGCTCTTGCCAGAGAGCTACAAGAAGAATTAGGTATTATAGTAAAGGAATATAAATTTTTGGATAAATTTTTTCATCATTACGAAGATGTTTCATATTCATTTATTGTTTATTTAGTAACAGGATATACAGGCAATCCTATATGCAAGGAAAAACAACAAGATCTGATTTGGGAAAATATTAATAATTTATCTTTACTAGAATTTCCTGCTGCGAACAATCAAATAATTTCATGTTTATTATCAACAACCTAATTGAACAAAAAAAGTAATATAACGGTTAAACCTAGAAAAAGCAGTTGAGCTCTACTACGAATGCCTACTGCACTGAATTTTAAAGATTTTTTCATGTTTTTTTAACTCACCATAGTGGCACTGCCATTAAGTTAAGGATTTTGTCATTCCCGCGAAGGCGCACAGCCATTAAGTTAAGAAAACATGAAAAAATCTTTAAAATTCAGCACATTAGTCATTCTCGCTACGATCTCAACTGCTTTTTCTAGGTTAAAAGAGGTTTTTACTCTGCTAGATACTCGGTTTTGTTTTCAAAAGCCAATTTTAATTATTATATAAATTATTTATCTATATCTGCCCACTCAAAATCGTCATCAAACTCACCTTCATAATCCTCTAATTCTTCTTTTAATCGCTTTTTATCCAGCCTAGCTTCTAATTTACGTCGAATATCTTTTTTATGGGCTGTAAGTTCAGGATCTTCTTCATTAAAATCCATGTTATTACCATGGTAATCAATACCAGCTTGTGAAGCCATTTTTTTCTCCAAACTAAAAAGATAAAGTATTTACCTCTTCATTATAGACAATATATTCCAAAATAAAAAAATTAGCCCATCAGGCAATGGCATTCGCTTAAGAAAATAGGATGTTTTAATTTTCGTCGTTGCGAGCACAGCGAAGCAATCCAGATCGATCCTTGAGCATAAATATGCTCTGGATTGCTTCACTACATTCGCAACGACAACACTTTTTTCTTAAGCGAATGCCACTGCCAATCATGGCCAATAACAAATTATACCTGCCTATCTGGTTGCCACATATTCGTCATTGCGAGGTACGAACCACATGGTTCGTAGCACTGCCATTAAGTGCAGGCACAGTGCCACTTTATGGATAGATTCCCGCCTTCGCGGGAATGACAAAATCCTTAACTTAATGGCAGTGCACCATAGTGGTGACTATGCCTTCGTCAAAAAAACATGAAAAAATCTTTAAAATTCAGTACATTAGTCATTCTCGCTACGAGCTCAACTGCTTTTTCTAGGATAATTATTTTTCGTAATATAATCTTCTTTTTTGTTACATTCAATAGACTTTTAGATAAATAATTCCTGCCTATCTGGTTGCCACATATTCGTCATTGCGAGGTACGAAGCAAACCAGGGTTACCTGATCGGTACTTTTATGCAGCTAGTTATTCAGCGCTTCGTGGTGCACGATGCGACAACCATGGTTTATTTTACCTAATATATTGCAATTTAATGCAATTAAGTGCACCATTTGCAATTAATTATTATTGAAACTGGGAATGCAATGGCAAAAGAAGATCATATTGAAATGAATGGTATTGTAATTGATACTCTTCCAAACACAATGTTTCGTGTACAACTAGAAAATGGGCACATTATCACAGCACATATATCAGGTAGAATGCGTAAAAATTACATACGTATATTAACTGGTGATACAGTTAAAATTGAATTAACACCTTATGATTTAACTAAAGGTAGAATTATTTTCCGAGATAAAAATTAAATCATCAAATAATTTTGGCATGCTGAAAATTTACTTTAAATTGCAGTAAATTCGCACATATATTCCTTAACTTAATGGCGGTGATCCGGTCAATGGCATTCGCTTAAGAAAAAAGTGTTGTCGTAGTGAAGCAATCCGGAGCATATCTATGCTCAAGGATCGATCTAGATTGCTTCGCTGTGCTCGCAAAGACGAATCATTCAGGCATCAAAAGCCTTATGTATTTATTAATTCCCAGCAACGGTCATCTCTGAAATTAATACCGACCCACAATTAGTTGCTATATTTGGATTTATATCATTTCCTATGGCAACGATTTGCTTAAACATATTATTAAGATTACCAGCAATAGTAATTTCTTCAACAGGAAATTGTATTTCCCCATTTTCAACCCAAAAACCAGTTGCCCCTTTAGAGTAATCACCAGTTAATATATTTACTCCTTGCCCCATAAGCTCAGTAACTAATAATCCTCTCCCCATAATTTTTAATAAACTATTTAAATCACTCGCTGTTTCATCAACTGTTAAATTAAATACTCCACCACAATTTGCTGTGGTTTTTAGACCCATTTTTCTTGCTGAATAAGTATTTAAGACATACTGCTCAATAACTCCATCAACAACAAATTTATTTTCTCTAGTTGGCACACATTCCGCATCAAATGGGGCACTACCCAACGCTCCTAATAAATGAGGCTTTTCATATATTTGTATAAATTTAGGGAATATTTCTTGTCCTTTTGAATTTAATAAAAAAGAATTTTTTTGATACAAATTTCCGCCGCTAATTGCTGAAATAAAGGAAGAAAAAATGCTACTACATACCCTGGAGGAAAAAATGACGGGAATTTTTTGGGTTTTTATTTTTTTAGAATCCAAGCGAGAAGTTGTTCTTTTCACGGCACTCTTAGCTAATTCATCTAAATTCATTAAATTTTTTGGGTCTCTCGCTGTTGTATATTCATAATCTCTTTGCTTGCCTTTCTTATCTTCAGCAATTAATGAGCAACTTACACTATGCCTACTACTCTGAATAAAACCCATAAAACCATAACTATTTGCATGCCCTGTAATAAAATTATAATTTGATATTTGCGCTCCGTCGGAGTTAGTAATTCTCTTATCTAATGATAACGCTGTCTTTTCGCATGCTATAGCTCTATTAATTGCTTCTTCAGGCGAGATATTCCAAGGATGATATAAATCTAAATCAGGAAAACTATTTGATAGTAGTTCCATATCAGGAAGACCAAAACAAATATCAGGTGCACTAACTGATGCTATATCATAAGCAGCCTGAACCATATTTTCTAAAGCAGCTATAGATGTATCACTACTACTAGCACTACCCTTCGAATTACCTATGTAAACATTAACCCCGACACCTTGATCTTCACTAAACGCTACAGTTTCTACGCTACCAATACGAATATCTACAGAAAAACCAGCATCTAAATTAACTGCAACCGATGCATCAGTGGCACCTTTTTCTTTTGCAAGTTTAAGAACATTATTCATAATTTCTTTTAACTCTGTGGTTGACTTCAAGGCAGATGTATTGATATTTTTCGATAAGGCATTCATTATATTTCCTAAAACTTAAGGTTTATAACCCAAGGATACAAGATTAGCATGCTAAAACCACTAGTAAACATATTTCATATAATTATATTTAGCTTATTATGCTTTTTAAGTACGGTTACCTATGCTAACAAATGGACTAAAATTGCCCCAGGTATTGAATATATAGATATTAACGATCATTCTATCATTAATATATCACATATACATGTCTTTAAGATTAATTTGAAATATAATCAATTACAACTAGCTATAGGAAAAGAATTATTTAATAGACCAGCTTTTATTGATGAATTTGCCGAAATTAAAAAATCTTTAATAGCAATTAACGGAGGATTTTTTGATAAGTCGTACCAACCATTAGGCCTTAGAATTAGTGGTTATAAATTATTTAACCAAATAAAGGGTATTAGCTGGTGGGGTATATTTTATATTAATAATAATAAAGCCTCAATTACCAATATTGAAAATTATTTTCCTAAAAAGGGAATAAGTTTCGCCATTCAATCTGGGCCAAGATTAATTATTGATGGCAAAATTCCATCTTTAAAACCAGGATTAGCTGAAAGAACTGCTCTAGGCATTACTAAAACAGGTAAAATAATAATTGTTGTCACAAACAACAATCCACTTACCACAACTGCTTTGGCAAATATAATGAAATCTTACCCACTAAACTGTAAAAATGCGCTTAATTTAGACGGCGGTGGATCTACCCAACTATATGCAAAAATAAATAATCTTAAAATTAATGTAACTGGCTTTTCAGAGGTAAGTGACGCAATAGTAGTAAATTCTATCTGAAACTCACAACTTATCCACAGCATATTCATATATTTATTCTCTTGATATTTTTTCAATAACACATTATATTGTGCTATATCACTTGATAAACAACTATATATTGTGTTTGTTTAATATTTCATAGTTTAAAATACTTTAGTTAATGGAGGAAAAATGTCTGACATACTGGCGCCAATTAATAGCGAAACTTATAAAATATCTAAAGAAGTAGACATAAACACCCCTGGCATTTTGAAAATAATAAAAAGAAATGGAAATATAGTTGTTTTTGATGCATCTAAAATCCAAGTGGCAATTACTAAAGCTTATATTGCAGTCGAAGGCTCTAACGCTGTTGCATCAAACAGAATTCATAATCAAATTGAAGAATTAACTAAACAAGTAATCAATGCTTTTCACCGAAGAAATCCAACTGGCGGCGTAATTAATATAGAAGATATACAAGATCAAGTTGAGTTAGCCCTAATGCGTAGCGGACAAAATAAAGTTGCGCGCGCTTATGTGTTATATAGAGAAGAACGTCGCAAAGCGCGTGATAGCGAGAAAAATACTAAACATGACAGTAATGAAAAATTAATTACATTACCTGATGGAACAGTAGCGCCACTTGATATTGATAGAATTAAAACTATTGTTAAAGAAGCATGCCGTGACTTAGAAAACGTTAAAGAAGAACCAGTAATTAAAGATGCTCTTAGAAATCTGTATAATAAAGCAAAACTTGAGGAAGTTCATAAAGCATTAATAATGGCTGCAAGAGCATTAGTTGAAACTGAACCAAACTATAGTTATGTAAGTGCTAGACTACTCCTAGATAGTATGCGCAGTGAAGCTTTAGGTAAACTGCAAATTCAAGCAAACGCTACATTTGATGAAATGAGCTTAGTCTATTCTAGTTATTTTCCTAAATTTATTAACCATGGAGTTGAACAAGGCATATTAGATCATAAGCTTCTTGATTTTAATTTAGAAAAGTTAGGTAAAGCGCTCCTGCCAGACCGTGATATGAAATTTACCTATTTAAGTTTGCAAACTTTATACGATAGATATTTTATTCATGAAAATGATATTAAATACGAGTTACCACAAGCATTTTTCATGCGTGTAGCGATGGGACTTGCGCTTCGAGAAAAAAATAAAGAACAAAAAGCCATCGAATTTTATACATTACTATCATCTTTTGATTATATGTCTTCAACACCAACTTTATTTAACTCTGGTACAACTCGACCACAATTATCAAGCTGTTATCTATCTACAGTTCCTGATAATTTATGTGGCATATATAGTGCCTTAAAAGATAATGCCCTACTTTCGAAATTTGCTGGTGGATTAGGTAATGACTGGACTCCAGTTCGAGCCATGGGAGCGCATATTAAAGGTACAAATGGCAAATCCCAAGGAGTAGTTCCATTCTTGAATGTTGCCGATGCTACTGCAGTTGCAGTAAACCAAGGTGGTAAACGAAAAGGGGCGGTTTGTGCTTATCTTGAATGCTGGCATAGAGATGTTGAAGAATTTCTAGAGTTAAGAAAAAATACAGGTGATGATAGACGTCGTACACATGACATGAATACCGCCTTATGGATACCAGATTTATTCATGAAGAGAGTTTTTGAAAATGCTGAATGGACTTTATTTTCTCCTGATGATGTTCCTGATTTACATGATAAGTATGGTAAAAACTTTGAAAATGCATATTTAGATTATGAAGATGCGGCGCACGCAGGTAAAATCAAAAATGCAAAATCATTACCGGCAATGAAACTATGGAGAAAAATGCTATCCATGCTATTTGAAACAGGGCATCCATGGTTAACGTTTAAAGATCCATGTAACCTAAGATCACCCCAACAGCATGTAGGAGTAATCCATAGCTCAAACTTATGTACTGAAATTACATTAAATACATCTGAGGAGGAAATTGCAGTATGTAATCTAGGTAGCATTAATTTGCCAGCACATATAATAAATGGCAAATTAGATAAAGAAAAACTACAACAAACAGTTAAAGTTGCTATCCGCATGCTAGATAACGTAATTGATATAAACTATTATTCTGTTCCTCAAGCAAGAAACTCTAACTTGAAGCATCGTCCGATAGGACTTGGGATAATGGGCTTTCAAGATGCTTTATATCAGCTTGGATATAATTATACTTCAAATGAGGCTGTAGAATTTGCCGATACTTCAATGGAAATTATTAGCTACTATGCAATTGAAGCTTCAACTGAACTATCAAAAGAACGAGGTAGTTATTCAACTTATGAAGGATCTCTATGGAGCAAAGGTATATTACCAATCGATTCTATCAATCTTCTTCAACAAGCACGTGGAACATTCTTAGAGCAAGACCGCAGTCAAACTCTTGATTGGGAGAAGTTACGTGTAAAAGTAAGAACTCAGGGCATGCGTAATTCTAACTTAATGGCCATTGCTCCAACTGCAACAATTTCTAATATATGTGGTGTTTCACAATCAATTGAACCTACCTATCAAAATTTATATGTTAAATCTAATTTATCTGGTGAGTTTACTGTAATAAATCCTTATCTAGTTGCTGACTTAAAAAAATTAGACCTTTGGGATGAGGTTATGGTTAATGATCTAAAATATTACAATGGTAGCGTACAACCAATTAGTAGAATTCCAACCGAATTAAAACGTCGCTACGCAACGGCATTTGAAATTGATCCTACATGGCTTGTTGAAGCGGGTTCGCGAAGACAAAAATGGATAGATCAAGCTCAATCACTAAATATTTATATGGCAAAACCATCTGGTAAAAAACTAGATGAACTATACAAACAAACTTGGATACGTGGTTTAAAAACAACCTATTACTTAAGAAGTTTGGGTGCAAGCAATGCTGAAAAATCTACTTTAACTGACGGGGCATTAAATGCCGTCAAAATAGAAGAACCTAAGGCATGTTCTATTTTAGATCCAGATTGCGAAGCATGCCAGTAAAACTAAATATTAATTAAGGAATTTATTATGTCATACACAGAAATAGAGAAACCTAAAGTCCACGCTAATGGAGCATCTGGCTTAGAGTTGCCTGAAATGGGTGCTGGAAGAATAGTAGTTGATGATAAAAAAATCATTAACTGCAGAGCCGACTTAAATCAATTAGTCCCATTTAAATACAAATGGGCTTGGGACAAATATTTAACAGCTTGCGCAAATCACTGGATGCCAAATGAAATTAGTATGAGCGCGGATTTAGCATTATGGCGAAGTCCAAATGGTTTATCAGAAGACGAAAGATTAATTGTTTTACGAAATCTTGGATTTTTTTCAACAGCAGACTCACTAGTTGCTAATAATCTAGTATTAGCTGTGTATAGACATATTACTAACCCAGAATGTCGTCAATACTTACTAAGGCAAGCATTCGAAGAAGCCTTACATACGCATGCTTATCAATATATTATCGAAAGTTTAGCATTGGATGAATCAGCTGTCTTTAATATGTATAGAGAAATACCCTCTGTTGCTACAAAAGCAGCTTGGGCTCTACCATTTACTCAAAGTCTAGGTGACCCTACTTTCCAAACTGGTGCACCTGAAGATGATCAAAGACTACTACGTGACTTAATTGCCTTTTATGTTGTATTTGAAGGTATATTTTTCTATGTTGGGTTTACTCAAATTTTATCTATGGGTAGACGTAATAAAATGGTTGGAACATCCGAACAGTTTCAATATATTTTACGTGATGAATCTATGCATATGAATTTTGGTATTGACGTTATTAATCAAATAAAAATTGAAAACCCTCATCTTTGGACTACTGAATTTAAAAATGAGGTGGTTGAATTAGTTAAGCAAGGCGTAGAATTAGAATACCAATATGCCAAAGATACTATGCCACATGGAATTCTTGGAATGAATGCATCTATGTTCGAAGAATATATTCATTTTATTGCAAACAGACGACTTGCTCAAATTGGCCTTCCAGAGCAATATCCTGGTGCCGAAAATCCTTTCCCATGGATGAGTGAAATGATGGATCTAAAAAAGGAAAAGAACTTTTTTGAAACCAGAGTAATTGAATATCAAGCTGGTGGTACATTAAGCTGGGAAGACTAAATTCGGGTTTAAATTTACCAACTTATAGATTTGAAACTATGGCTGAAATAATTCTATTTGGTCTATCAGCGGATATGCCACATGTTGGGCATATAAATTGGGTTAAAAATTTACAGAACATGTTCCCAAACCATGCGATTGTACTTATGCCATGCTCTGCAAATCCGCTAGGTAAAAAAGACGAAGATGGTCATATTATCTATCCAAGCAATGGCTATTTACGCTGGGAAATGCTATACAATTATTATAAAAATAGCGGCATCATTGTTTCACAATATGAAGTTGCAATTAATACACCATCCACAACAATTAAAACTATAAAATATTTAATCCAAACACCAATTGAGGAAATTAAAGCCCAAAGAGGCTATCAAATTAATAATACAAGCCAATCTAAAATAATAAATAATATTACACTCGCACTAGGAAATGAGTTATTTAATGAGCTGCCACTTTGGCATGACTGGCAAGATATTTTAGAGGTTTGTAATATTATTTTAATAAAAAGAGCTTCGTATCCCCAAATTATACCTTCTAATATAAATAATAAAGAATTAAAAAAGATTTTCATGAATAAATCGCAAAATGGCAGTTTAATTCAAATGAATGGACCACAAATTAATATTTCATCACGAGAATTAAAAAAACTTTTAAGAAATGGGACCGATGATATTAAATTACAGGAATTTATTCCTTTAAGTATTTTAAAATATATAAGAAACAACCAAGCAGAATTTTCCAAATCATATTACCAAAAACCTCTAGCAAGAGAAATTTTTGATATTGCTATGCGAGATTATCATTTAAAACTTACTCAGTTCTCAAATAACAGAAAGAAATATTTTTCCGCATTCGTTGCAGATTTGAGAAATATTGAAGATATTAGCAATTGGGATAGATTGGGCTACAAAATAACTAATTCGAGAATAACTGTTAATTTAAACTTGGCAAATCATAATAAAATTCATCAAATAATTTCTAACTATTTAAAAAATGATAACAACCCATGGTTTTATGTAAAATCCCCAATCATCCCTATCATTACCCCGTATGAATTTAATGCAAATTTTAAATTATTAGGAAGCTTTGGAGAAAATGAAACCGTAGATATAATCTTGTTTATCAAAGACTCAGAAAACAACTTAAAAATTTTAACCATAAATCGCGCAGATGACCAAAAATCACTAGCATTACCCGGTGGATTTAATGAAAGTAATATAATAGATTCCATATTTGATGAGCTACTGGAAGAGTGTTTTAGTAACAAACTTTTTGCTAATGATTCAATAAGTAAAAAAATTTTAGAAAATACAATTATAGATAAAAATAATCTGATTAAAATATCTGAAAAATACATTCCAAACTCTTCTCTCGCTATTCTAGATACAAAAAAAATAATAAATAGTGTTCTTAATCAGCTTAAAAATGACAAAAATAAAACATCTAAATTTAAGTGTCAACTATACAAAAATATTCTGCCACAGCATTTTAATAAATTTAAAAAATATATTTTAAATAATGCCAAATTATCACCAAAGGAAATAAATGTTTTAGACGAAAGAAATACAAATTTTGCTTGGATAGCAACAACAACTCTTAGAGCTTTACTAAACGAAACTGAATTTCAAAATACTCTTCATGAGTGTGGGTTAGAAATTTCTGGAGGAGATGATGCTAGTTCAGCCAATATTATTTCGGTAATTGATTTTTGCAAACCCACAACAGAACCTTATTCATCACATAAAAACATTGTCCTTAAAAATTTAGCTAAATATATTGAAGAATCAGCGATAAACTTAAACATGGAATATCTTGATAAACTATATAAAAACTAATAATCTTTTCTTAATTGCGGAAACAAAATAACATCTCTTATAGATGGAGAATCTGTAAACAACATTGCTAATCTATCTATTCCAATACCTTCACCAGCAGTTGGAGGCATGCCATACTCTAATGCTTCAATATAATCGCTATCATAATGCATAGCTTCAATATCTCCCGCTTCTTTTTCCTCAACCTGCTTTCTAAATCGCGCAGCCTGGTCTTCAGCATCATTTAACTCAGAAAAACCGTTTGCAATTTCTCTACCTGCAACAAATAATTCAAATCTATCAGTAACTGACGGATCATAACTAGAACGTCTTGCTAAAGGAGATACTTCTGTAGGATAAGCCATAACAAAAGTCGGTTGAATAAGTTTATGCTCTATTGTTTCTTCAAAAATTAGCATTCGCAACTTACCAAGACCATCTGTATTTTTATATACCAAGGACAATTTATCCAAAACTTTTCTACATCCTTCCATACTTGCTATATCATTCTCGGTTAAATTTTTATGGTGCATTAAAATAGCTTCTGGAATTGTAAGCTTAGCAAATGGGTTTGCAAAATCTATTTCTTGGCCTTGATAATTAAATTTTTCTCCTCCAAGTACTTTATTGGATAAAAATCTAAATAATTTCTCAGTAAAAACCATCAAATCATGATAAGTTGCATATGCTTGATAAAACTCTATCATCGTAAATTCAGGATTATGTCTTGTTGAAATTCCTTCGTTTCTAAAGTTACGGTTAATTTCATAAACTCTATCAAAACCTCCAACCACTAAACGCTTTAAATATAGCTCCGGGGCTATTCTTAAAAACATCTCCATATCTAAAGTGTTATGATGCGTTACGAATGGTCTAGCCAATGCTCCTCCTGGAATTGGATGCATCATTGGTGTTTCAACTTCTAGAAACTGGTTCTCTTCCATGAACTCTCGAAAGTACTTTATTAATTTAGATCTAACAACAAATTTATCTCTAGTTTCTTTATTTGCTATTAAATCCACATATCTCTTGCGGTAACATATTTCTTGATCGGCTAAACCATGAAACTTATCTGGTAATGGTCGAAGAGATTTTGTTAATAAAACAAAATTTGTGGAATGAATAGTCAACTCACCAGTTTTAGTAATGAATAAATATCCTTCTATTCCAACAATATCGCCTAAGTCTAAGTGAGTAAATCCCTCATACTTTTCACCTAAATCATCTGCTCGCACGTAAACTTGAATACGTGAAGAAACAT
>Ga0155559_1090_pt1 | contig 27625 bp, 22 predicted proteins | sample RifCSPhighO2_12_FD_107216 | JGI IMG/M metagenome (GOLD analysis project Ga0155559, IMG submission 107216) | Legionellales bacterium RIFCSPHIGHO2_12_FULL_35_11
TTTCCATCCATAACATAAAAGTAAAGATAACTGCTGTAGCTTATCCCATGCAGAATTAGCGTTATTAGATTTTATTATTTCATCTATTTCACAACAGAATTTTATTAGTTTTTGCAATTGAAAATCAGTAAATCGTTTTAAAGCTACATGATAGATTTGAGATTTTTGTGGCCATATTTTTAAGTTTTTACAGGCTATATCGAAAGTAATATTGTTATTAAGTAATTGTTTTAAGTTAATAAGTAGTCGAATCTCTTGAGTTAATATCCAGAGAACAAATGTTTCTTCTCCTTTGGTTTCACTAATTTTTTTAATAATATCAAGGCATTTTTCAGCATTTCCAATTATACAAAATTTAGCTAAATCATATATATGATATTCAGATTGATCTGATAAATATTCACTTATGATTTTTGCAGAAAATACTTTATTTTCAGTATTTATTAGGCTTAGTTTTTCAATGGCTTGAGCTGCGGCGAGCATATTGTTTTGACAATTCTGAAAAATTAACTCAGGTACTGATGCATCATGTTTGATATTATTGCTTTTTAGTTGAGAAATTATAAATTTTTCAAGTTCAAAAGGAGAAAAGGGATTTGTTTGAATTATTAAACTATTATTATAAGTACTTAGAGGTTGTAGTTGCTTGCTATTAAGCAGAGGAGCCCTGATTATAATTAAACATTTTTCATTTGGTTTGGTTAAATAATTTTTAATTAAATTTAAAGAATTTGCATCTAGTATTTTTTTATGATATCTAATATCTAGTAGCATATATTCAGTGAATAAAGAATAGCTATTAGCCAGATGAAATGTTTCAGACCAATCATTATCATTTAGATCTAGGATGTTTTCATCGGATTCAAATTTTTTTTTCCAGAATTTTTTTATACTTACGGCAGATTCATTAAGAAGATATTGATCTGATCCTATTAAAAAATAAATGGCATTGGGATTTTTTTTTAAATTTGCTTGAAGATAATTATATTTAATAATCATCTTTTATCATTCTCTATGTGATCTAAAATTTGAGTTACAGCATCACTGTACATTTCTCTTTTTAAGAGATCACCTTCGAAATCTGAGCCTAAAATTCTGTTACTATTGATTGTAAATTGTCTAGTAACTACCGCGCTATTTGTTGGAATAATATCTTTGCCATTTGCTTCCTCTACTTTATATTTAACTCCATAAGTCATTTGGTACTGTCTTGGAGTAGTACTAGAGCTTACGCTTGTAATTTGTTCGCTAAAGTTATCCTCTTCTAGAATAAGTAGATATTTAGCTTTTTTTATATCACTACAAACACAAATCTTATAGGCTTTCAAGCGTTCTTTGATTATAGGTTGCAAGTCAGCGGTCATATTTTGATTAACAATAGTCACATAATTAAACCACTTCGGCATATCGGTCATGCCTTGTAATTTAAATCCACAACTTATTAATAATGCAGCTGAAGTTATAATTAATATTTTCAAAAAACGCATAAAGTCATTCCAATTTTTAGCTAACCACCAAGTTAATTAAGTTACGATGAGCAACCAGTATAGATTTTTTAATAGATTTTCCTTCAATATAGTTAGCGACATGTATTTTAGCTAGCTCTATTAATTCATCTTCTGGTAATTCTAGTTTACTAGTAAACTCAGCCCTTAGTTTTCCATTTACTTGCACAACGAAATTTGCTTCATTAGTTTTTAATGCGCTTTTGTCAACTTTAGGCCATGGCGCATCTATAACAGCTTTTTCAAAAGATAGATTTTGCCAGATAGCATGACAAATATGAGGAGTTACTGGGGCTAATAATCTTAAGAGAAAGCTTACTCCTGATTGAAGAAAATATTTATCCTCTTCTGTTTTTAATTCATAGAAAGAGAGTTCATTTAGCATTTTCATGCATCCTGATACAACTGTATTAAATTGCTGGCGATTATAATCAGTTGTAATTTGCAAAAGGATTTGGTGAATAATTAATCTTGATTTTTTTAATCTCGATTCACATTCTTGCCACTGAATTTCAGCATGTGTAGCTAATAATGTTTCATTTATTTCTATAAACATATCTTTATGTAATTGCGCAAAATTCCATAATCTATTTAAGAAACGATAACATCCATCTACTCCTGAGTCAGACCATTCGAGTGATTGTTCTGGTGGAGCAGCAAACATTACAAACAGTCTAGCTGTATCTGCCCCATATTTTTCAATAAGGCTGTTTGGGTCTACTATATTACCAATAGACTTAGACATTTTTGCGCCATCTTTTAGAACCATACCTTGACTCAATAAAGCAAGAAATGGCTCGTCAGAATTTAAAAGACCTTCATCGCGCATAAGTTTATGGAAAAATCTAGCATATAGTAAATGCATAACTGCATGTTCTATACCACCAATATATTGATCTACCGGGGTCCAATATTTTGCTCTGTCATCAAGCATGGCATTTTCTTGTCCTTTGCAGGCAAAACGAGCGTAATACCAAGATGATTCAAAGAAAGTGTCAAAAGTATCTGATTCACGAATAGCATCTTTATTACATTTAGGGCATGTTGTATGAATAAATTCATTACATTTTGCAAGAGGCGAACCACCTTTAGTTAAATCTATATTTTCAGGGAGTGTAACAGGTAGATGAGATTCAGGGACAGGAACTATTCCACACTCTTCACAAGTTATCATAGGGATTGGTGTTCCCCAATATCTTTGACGAGAGACACCCCAATCACGAAGGCGATAATTTATAGTTGGCTTACCTGCATTATGCTCTTCTAAATAGCGAGTTATATTGACTTTTGCATCTTTAGAGTTTTGTGTATTGAATTGTCCAGAGTTAATTAAAATTCCTTCATCAGTATATGCGCTTTTACTAAAGTCATGTTCACTGTTAATTGGTTCTATAACTTGTTTTAAAGGCAGATTATATTTTATAGAAAATTCGTAATCTCTTTGGTCATGAGATGGCACAGCCATAACTGCTCCTGAACCGTATTGCATTAATACAAAATTCGCAATCCAAACAGGAATTTCTTCACCTGAAATTGGATGAATAGCCTTCATGTCTGTGTCTATCCCGCGCTTTTCCATTGTAGCAATTTCTGCCTCAACCATTCTAACTCCCTGACAGCTTTTGATGAAGTCTTGGATTTCTTGGTTGTTTTCTGCGGCTTGCTTAGCTAATGGGTGATCAGGGGCAACTGCTAGATATGTTGTTCCCATCAGTGTGTCAGGTCTAGTTGTGTATATTTTTAGTCTCTTTGGAAATCCATTTACATAGAATAATATTTCGCAGCCTGATGATTTACCAATCCAGTTCCTTTGCATTTGTTTTACTTGATCTGGCCAGCCATCTAAAGTATCAATTCCTTCTAATAGCTCATCAGCATAAGCAGTAATTTTCACAAACCATTGGGATATTTCTTTACGTTCAACTAAAGCACCAGATCGCCAACCGCGTCCATCGATTACCTGCTCGTTGGCTAAAACTGTTTCATCAACAGGATCCCAGTTTACGATAGCATTTTTTTTATAAACTAAACCACGTTCAAAAAGGCGAATAAAAAACCATTGTTCCCAACGATAATAACATGGGTCGCAAGTTGTGATTTCTCGTCTCCAATCGTATGCATTACCTAGTTTAAGAAACTGCTCTTTCATTGCGGCAATATTTTGTTTAGTCCACTCAGCAGGTGGGGTACCATTTTTTATAGCAGCATTTTCTGCAGGCAAACCAAAAGCATCCCAACCGATTGGTTGCAAGACATTTTTTCCAAGAGCTCGTTGATAGCGAGATATCACATCACCTAAAGTGTAGTTTCTAACATGCCCCATATGTAGAGAGCCACTAGGGTATGGAAACATGCAAAGACAATAAAATTTTTCTTTGCTTAAATCTTCATTTGCATTAAAAGATTGTTTTTTTTGCCAATATTGTTGCGCTTGTTCTTCAACTTCTCGTGGTATATAACTGGTATTCATGGTTTAAATATTAAAATAGTCTAGATTGGTTAAGAATAACGTCTCTGCTTAAAGAAGGCAATAATCGTTATCAATATGCTCAAAAATAAAAATGGCTTATCTCCAAAAACAACCCAAATTGTTCTTCCAGTAGCCGAATGGATGTTGCCACACAAATCTTCCGAACTAAATGCTCTAGCCGAATTTAAAATGTTACCTTTATTATCGATAATAGATGACAGCCCATCATTATTGGCTACAACTTGATATCTACCTGATAAAATCGATAGAACTTGAGACATTTGTTGTTGTTGATAAATTGCAAGTGAATGTCCAAACCAACCATCATCACTAATTGACACAATCCATTTTGCTTTTGGAAGCTGTTTTCTTAGAAGTTCCGGATATGCTATTTCGTAGCAAATTAGGCTTGCTATATGATGATTTTTTACTTTTAGTAAAGCTTGATTACTATTTCCTTGAGTCATAGATGCATCTGGAATATTAAGAAGATCTGCTAATTTTGCAAAAGGTTTTGGAATATATTCACCAAATGGAACTAAATGCTGCTTAGAATAAAAGCCATGGTTTATTCCTAGAGCTAGCAGGGTATTTAAATACTTAGATTCATTTTTATTTGCAGATTTAGGAATTCCAATTAAAAGAGTAGTGTTATGATTTTTAGCTAGCTTATTTATTTCAGAGATAAAAGAACTAGCATAATTTGCTGGTACAGGGATAGATGATTCTGGAAGTATTATTAAGTCTGTTTGTTTTGCTAATTGCTTTATACTTAAATGATATCTATTTAGCATTTGTAGGAATAAGTCTTCATCCCAGTTATCTCGCATTGCTAAATTTGCTTGAATTGCGGCGACAGAAATTAAATCCTTAGAAACATTGCTGGTTTTATAATTTTTTAGGCTAAGTGGAAAGAGTAAAATTATAACAAAAGAAATAAGATATGCAATTTTATATTTAGATTTTTTGTTACTATAAACTAGGAGAGAGCTTGCTAGAACGGAAACAAATCCAACCCCATAAACTCCAATAAATGGCAGCAAATATCTAAGTGGTGTATCAATTTGTCCAAAACCAAGAAGTAGCCAAGGAAATCCAGTTCCCAAATTAGCCCTGGCAAATTCACCAAGACAATAACAAGCGCTAAATAAAAAACACGATAGAAGTTTTGATGATCTAATAGATACAAACTTATATAAACAAATAACTGCCGCGTAAAAAAGAGCGTTATATATTATAAATATGGTCGTTATTAGCAGAGATACTGGTATATTCAAATGCCCATATGAATTGATACTTAGATATACCCAGGATATTCCAAATCCCATATATCCAATACCAAAAAGTAATCCTGCCCTTATAGATTGCTTTATATCAAGATTGTTTATTTCAGAAAATAATAAGGCAATACCTAAAATTGCAAGTCCAGGATAATGGAATGGAGCAAATCCAAATGGAATTAGGAGGCCTAAAAACAATGATTTAATAAGATAAGTGCCTTTTAATTTTTGTCTGGAAATGCTAGAAGTATAATCGGTATAGGCGTCCATAATAAAATAATGTAAAAAACCTAACCTTAATTTAATTGATTAAAATAATCAATAGAATGTTCTTGGAAAAACAGGGCTGTCTCATCAAATAATATAGACGGGGCGTAGGTTGGGCCTTGGCCCAACGATAAAAAAGCTGCATTTTTTGTTGGGCCAAGGCCCAACCTACACGCCAGCATTGATTAATTTGATGCGACAGCCCTGCTTGGAAAAACAGGCTCCTGTTGCCTGTTTGGAAAAAATATGCTATTTCTGCTATTTTTAGTTAATGGGATATAAAAAAAATGAGAATATCTAACTATGGAAGCTGACAGATTTGGACATAATTCTATGCATTACTTGTTAGGCATGCTTTGTTTAATAGCGAGCCTTTCTTTATTCGCGTTTAGTTTTTTTGTTTTTCCATATTTAGTTTTTGGCTGGCATTATTCTGTGCCAGATGTCGTGTCTATTTTTAGTGGTACTTTACAAACAGCTTATGATTTAACCTCAACTGCTGCAGGATGGTTAATTTTTTTAGGTATATTTTTGCCAGCCGTTATTTTAGCTGTTATTGCGGATATTTTATCCAATAAAATTGATTCAGAAATACACTCGGTTACAAGCAGTAATATGGAAACAGAGCTGGATAAAAAGCCTAAAAGGATGAAAGTAGGTGAAAAAGAATCAAAAGGATTATTTTGGAAGATAATTTTAATTGTAGTTTTAGTGTTTTTTGCCTCGCAGTTTTTTCAATGGGCGCTTACTACTGCACCACAAATTGAGTAGTTAGGGGGTATTATGTGTTGGATAAGAAACTTAAAAATTAAAAAGTTGCAAAAGCAATTAAAGAATATGCAACAATGCAGATTGCAAAATCAAGAAAACGCAGAAATGCTAAAACGAGAGTTAGCCACTTATGCCAAGCTTGCCGCTATTTATGAAAAACTAAAAGGCCATAAGAAATTTCCATTTGCTAGAGAGCAAGCGCTCGCATGTTATAGAGCCGCAGCATCATTAAATGATGTTACAGCTCAATTTACGCTTGGTGAAAAAATTTTGGAGGAAGCTAAATTAAGAGATGTTTTGCAACGTAACGACTTATTTGCATCAAGTAGTAATGAGCTTTTTATGAAAGAGTTATATAAAGAAGCGCATGCTTTTTTATTATCTGCTGAAAAAATGCAACATATAAAAGCAAAGCGGGTAAGAGGGTTATGTTATATAAATGGCTGGGGCGTGCCAGTTGATAAAAACTTAGGGTTTGATTTAGTTGTTGCAAGCATAGAGCAAGAAAATAGTTGGGATAGAGTTCAAAAAATATTCAAGGAATTGGGAATAAATAACTCGTCATTCTTCTCAGAGTTATTTAGACATAGAAAATAAAGTTAGTCATCTCTCGACTTCCAGCGAATAAAGTCGCGGGAAGTAGGGATTCTATGGATGAATTGTCAACACACCCTAGTGAAGAGAGCTTATTTTTTCTTGATTTTCAAGAAGTTTTAGTTTTGCTAGATTTGCTTGTTGTAATTTTTCTTTAATACCAGAAATAATTTCTTCAGGCGCTTTATAAGCAAAAGTTGGGTTATTAAGCTTATCTTCAGCATATTTAATATCTTGATTTATTTTAATTAGCTCTTTTTCTATTCTTGCTAATTCATTTTTTTTGTTAATTAAACCTTCCATGGGAATTAGTAACTCTATTTCTCCTATCATAGAGGACGCTGAAACTGGAACCTTATCAGTAGATTCAAGGTAAGTTATACTATATAACTTGCATAAACTTTCTAATGAACTTTTGTATTTTTCAATTTGATTTTGAGTTTTCTTTGATGCGTTTCTTATTATTAAAGAAATTGATTTCGAAGGGGCAATGGCAATTTCGCTGCGTATAGTCCGAATAGCTTGAATTACTTTTTTAAGCCATTCAAATTCTATTTCAATTTCTTCATTAACAAAGTGTTTTTCCACTTCTGGATATTTGCTTAAAATAATAGTTTCGGAGTTTTCACTTGTAAGTTTTGTCATTCTTTGCCAAATCGATTCTGTAATAAATGGCATGATTGGATGAAGAAGTTTTAATATACGACAAAGTACATGAATTAAGGTTCGGCAAGTACCTCTCTTCATAGGTGCTAGGGCATTTTCATCATATAATACAGTCTTTGACAGTTCTAAATACCAATCACAATATTCATGCCAAATAAACTCATATAAAGTGTTTGCTAGCAGGTCAAAGCGATAATTTGCAAAGTGTTGATGGCATTTTGCTATTGTTTTTTGTAAAAGAGACAAAATCCATTGATCAGCAAGACTATATTGAAATGCTCCGTCGTCAAATTCGCCTCTATCTTCCTCGGTACTAAGTAAAACAAATCTAGCTGCGTTCCAAAGTTTATTACAAAAGTTTCTATATCCTTCAACACGATGAATATCAAATTTTACCTGTCTAGTATTTGATGCAAAAGAGCAGTAGGTGAAACGAAGAGCGTCAGTTCCATACGCTGGTATTCCATTTGGAAAATTTTTCCGCGTAGATTTAGTAATTTTGTCTCGTAATGATGGCAACATAAGACTACTAGTGCGTTTTTCTAATAAATTTTTTAAAGTTATTCCTTCAATAATATCTAATGGATCAATAACATTCCCTTTAGATTTAGACATTTTTTTGCCATCTATATCGCAAATCAGGCCTGTGATCACAACTTCTTTAAATGGTACTTTACAAGTGAACTTTAGCCCCATCATTATCATCCTGGCAACCCAAAAGAAAATAATGTCAAAGCCAGTAAATAAGACGCTTGTTGGATAAAACTCTTCTAGGTCTTGGGTTCTCTCAGGCCAACCCAAAGTAGAGAATGGCCAAAGGGACGATGAAAACCAAGTATCTAAAACATCATCATCTTGTTTTAAATGTAAGTCAGCCGGAAGTTTGTATTTAAATCTAACATCCTTTTCACTATATCCTACATAAATGCGACCTTCCGTATCGTACCATGCTGGAATTCTATGGCCCCACCATAGTTGACGAGATATGCACCAGTCATTGATATTCTCCATCCAATTAAAGTATGTTTTACTCCAGTTTTCAGGAACAAATTTGATATCTCCATTTTTTACGGCATCAATAGCTGGCTGGGCAAGTTCTGCAGTTTTTACATACCATTGATCAGTTGATAGAGGTTCTATAATAACATTAGATTTTTCACCACGAGGAATTTTTAATTTATATGGTTCTACTTTCACCAATAAACCAGCTTCTTTAAGATCAGCTACTATTTTTTCTCTAGCTATGAATCTATCAATCCCTTGATATTTAAGGGGGGCATTTTTATTTAAGGCGGCTTTTTTAGTAAAAATATTTATAAGTGGTAAGTTATGCTGTTTCCCAATAATATAATCGTTAAAATCATGGCCAGGGGTTATTTTTACACATCCACTACCAAATTCTATATCTACAAATTCATCAGCGATAATTGGTATTTTTCTATCACACAATGGTAGAAGTACTTCTTTGCCAATTAGATGTTGGAATCTTTCATCTTGCGGATGAACGGCAACAGCCACATCTCCCAATAATGTTTCTGGTCTGGTTGTAGCGATAGTTACAAATTCATTAGAATCAACAACAGGGTAATTGATATGCCACAAAAATCCATCTTCTTCTTCAGAAATCACTTCCAGATCAGAGATAGCCGTACCTAATTGTGGATCCCAATTAACAAGTCTTGTACCACGATAAACTAACCCTTCATCGTATAACTGCACAAATACTTTTTGTACAGCAGCAGATAAACCTTCATCCATTGTGAATCTTTCACGCGACCAATCTGTCGATGAACCAATTCTGCGCATTTGATTGGTTATTTGACTGCCATTTTCTTCTTTCCATTTCCATACAATTTCAAGAAATTCATCTCTAGACATATCTTTTCTAGACAAGCCCTTTTTATCTAGTTGTCTTTCAACAACTAATTGTGTAGATATTCCAGCATGATCTGTGCCAGGTTGCCAGAGAGTTTTATGTCCCATCATTCTTTTATAACGAATTAAGGCGTCAATCAAAGTGTGCTGAAAACCATGCCCCATATGCAATGTTCCAGTTATATTTGGTGGCGGAAGCATAATGCAAAAAGGATCTTTATCACCTTGTGGTTCAAAATAATGATGAGATTCCCACTGTTTATAACAGTCTTCTTCAATTGCTTTTGGTGAGTATGTCTTATCCATGCCTACTTTGCCTATCGTATTTTTAAAGGAACGTATTATAACATCGCTAAAATTATTTTGAATATAAATTTATAGACTAGAGTAATAGTATACAAAATTGTAGATTTAAGCCTGCCTATCTGGCAGGGATTTAAGATTTATTTGTATGATCCTTGGCTAAATATGTATATATAGTTGGAATTACAAATAGGGTAAATAATGTGCCAATTAATAAACCAGATGTTATAACAATCCCAATATCAAATCGACTAACAGCGCCAGCGCCACTTGCAATTAGAAGAGGGGAAACGCCAAAAACCATAGCTGCTGTAGTCATTAAGATTGGGCGTAAGCGAATTGCCGCCGCTTCTTCAACAGCATTTCTTTTAGATAATTTTTTCTCGATTTGTAATTTATTGGCAAAATCTACTATTAATATTCCGTGTTTACTAATTAGACCAATCAAAGTGATTAATCCAACTTGTGTATAAATATTGATAGAAGATGCTCCTAAATTAAGAGGAATGAGAGCACCACAAACAGACATAGGCACGCTAATTAAAATTATGAGAGGGTCTCTAAAACTTTCATATTGAGCAGCAAGCACTAAATAAATTACTACAATGGCTAAGAAAAAAGCTATCATGAGACTATTGCCTTCTTGCATGAATTGTCTTGATTGACCAGCATAGTCATAAGAAAAGCCACTTGGTAGAATTTTTATAGCATGATCTTTTAAAAATTTAAGACCTTCCCCTAAAGTATGTCCAGGTAACATAATACCTTGAATCATAGCAGAATTTAATTGTTGAAAATGGGTTTTCTGATTTGGACCAATTGTCTTGGTATAATCTACTATAGTAGATAATGGCACCATGCTACCTGATTTAGTATTTACATAAATATTATTGACTTGATCTACGTCAAGCCTATATTTTCTTTCTAATTGAGGAATTACTTTATAACTTCTGCCTTGTAAATCAAAAAAATTAACATATCCACCTGACATGGCGCCAGAAATACTTTTACCTATATCTTCCATGTCTAATCCAAGATCTGAAGCTTTGGTACGATTAATATTTATTTGAATTTCAGGATGATTATATTTTAGCGTATTATCTAAAAACATAAATAACCCACTACTTTTAGCAATTTTGGTAAGTTTATCGGAAACATCGACAAGACTTTTAAAGTCGCTTGATGATTTAATAATAAATTTAACCGGCGTCCCACCACCAGCACCAGGTAGAGCCGGCGGAATAATTACATAAGATTGTAAGCCAGCTACTGCATTTAATTTGTTTTGCAAAGGTTCTTTTAAATCAAATTGTGTTTTTTTCCTTTTACTCCATGGCTTTAAAACTACGCCAGAATTTGCTGTTTTTAAGTTTATTGTAAAAGAATGTTCTGCTTCAGGAAAGCTACTGTATATTTTATCAAATGTTTTTGTATAAGCCTCTATGTAGTTCAGACTCGCTGCTTCAGGTGCATTACTAATTACGAAAAAAAATCCAGCGTCTTCTTCTGGAGCTGTCTCTTTAGCGGTATGTGAATAAAGATATGGAAGCATTGTTAAAACTACTAATGCAAGAAAAGCAATAATTGCTCTGGAATTTAATATTTCATGAAGAATTTGTTGATATTTAATTTGTAAATTATCAAAAAATTTATCCAAAATTAAGGCAAATTTGCCAGAGTTCACTTCGGATGAGAGAATTTTAGAGCACATCATAGGTGATAAACTAAGTGCAATAATACCTGAGATAATTACTGAGCATGCAAGGGTAAAAGCAAATTCTTTGAATAATGTTCCAGTTAATCCGTCCATAAATCCAATTGGTGCATAGACAGCGGCAAGAGTAATAGTCATAGCAATGACTGGGGTGGCAATTTCTCTAGCACCAATAAGAGCTGCATCAAGCGGGGATAAGCCATGTTCAATATGCCTGTGAATATTTTCAACAACCACGATAGCATCATCAACAACTAATCCGATAGCTAGTACAAATGCTAATAAGGTTAATAAGTTAATTGAATAACCTAAAAACATAATAAGCGTGCATACCCCGATAAGAGATAGCGGAATTGTAACTATTGGAATTAAAACTGACCGTAGAGATCCTAAAAATAAGTAAATTACAAATATTACTATTACTGCAGATTCAATTATTGTAGTTAAAACATCATTTATAGAGGCATGAATATATTCGGTAGCATCGTAGACAATTGTACCTGAAAGAGAGGGCGGAAATTGTTGTTGGATTATTGGAAATAATTTTCTAATATCTTTTATTACTGTTAGTGGATTAGCAGTTGGGGTGGCAGATATTGCAAGAAAAACAGCCTTTTTCCCGTCAAACCTTACAGAGGAATCATAATTTTCAGAGCCTAGTTCTATTTTTGCAACATCTTTTAGTTTAATAACAGCATTTTTTTCTGTTCTTACTATTAGATTTTTGAATTCCTCTGGGGTAGACATATTTGTTTTTGCCCGAAGATTAATGGATATATATTCGCCTTTTGTGCTGCCTGCAGCAGTTAAATAGTTATTTTTTGCCAATACTTGAGAAATATCTTCGGGGCTAACATTTGTTGCTGCCATTCTTATTGGATTTAGAAATATTCGCATAGCGTATGTTTGACCGCCTAAAACATTTACATCTGCAACCCCAGCAATTGTTTGCAGCTCTGGCTGCGCAACCCTTAGTGCGTAGTCAGTGATTTGTTGCGGTGTCATCGCAGTGCTATTTAAACTTATATATAGCAAAGCGGTAGAAGAGTCAGATTTTTTAATAATAACAGGCTCTTGTGAATTAGGGGGAAGATTATTTTTAACTTGTTGCACTTTACTCATAATATCTGTAAATGCTCTATCAGGGTTGAAGTTTACCTTCAAATACACATCAATATTGCTTGTTCCAGCAACACTTTCAGATGTCATGTAGTCTATTCCTTCCGAACTTGCTATTGCAGCTTCAAGAGGTGTTGTAATAAAACCAGATATAAGACTCGAATCAGCTCCAGGATATGATGTAGTAACGCTAATTACTGTAGAATTCATCTTAGGAAATTGGCGAATAGGGAGTTTTAATAAAGAATTAATTCCAAAAAATAAGATTAGCAGGCTAACAACTGAAGACAGAACAGGTCTTTTAATAAATAAGTCGGTGAATTTCATTAGTTACTGTCCTAATGTTTCAATGTTTGTAGAATCAGTTAGTTTTACAGAGTTATTTATTGTAACTCTAGTGTTATCCTGTAGCTTAAGCTCCCCGGAAGATACTATCGTTTGTCCTTTTTCTAGTCCTTTTTTAATAATTATATAATTTCCCTGATCATCCCCTGTCGTTACAAAAACACGTTTCACAAGAAAAATATCTTTACCTTTTTTGCCCTTTTTAAAATTAGGATCTTTTTCTACAACAAACACTGAATCACCATACATTGTGAAAGAAATTGCTGTTTTAGGAACAATTAACACTTTGTTTTTAGGAGGTTTAATAATATTTATTTCTGCAAACATTCCGGGCATAAAATTAAAGTCTGTAATATTGTTATCATGATTTTTTTTAGTGTTACATTCGATTAATACTTTATTCGATAGAGGAGGTTTTTTTGTGTTAATAATTTTAGATTTTTTAATATCCAGAAGATCTTTAGTTGAGCAATTACTTAGTTTGGCTTGAATTTCGATGTTGTGTGTTTTTATATCCGACTTAGAGTTAATAGCAGTCACTTTACCGGCAAAAATATACTTAGGATTCTGATCAACTTCGAACATTATTAATTGATTTTTGTGAATATTACTTATTAGATGCTCTGGTAGATAAAATTTTAAAAATATTGGATCTAATGATTGTAGTGACACAATTCCTGTTTTACCTGGTTGAATATATTGACCAAGACTAACTTGTCTTATTCCGAGAACGCCAGAAAACGGGGCTTTAATATGTTTTTGTTCGATTGATGCTTTTGTTTTATCAAGATTAGCTTCAGCTTCTAGAAGTTTTGCTCGTGCTTGATCAACACTAGATGTTGAAGTCGCATTTTTATTCAACAAGTCTGCTTGCCTTTTATATTCAGTATTTTGCAGACTTAGGTCGGCTTCGTTAAACTTCAATACAGCCTGCTCAACAGAGTCATCAATATCTAGTAACGGCTCGCCTTTTTTTATAAATTGGCCTGATTTAAAGTATATTTTTGTAACATTTCCTGGCGACTCAGAGTTTACATCAACCCCATTTATAGCCGAAAAATTTCCAATAGTTGAAATTTTTGGCTGCCATTGTATTTCTTGAACTTTTGCTGTTGATACTGAAATTGCTGGAGGAGTATATCTTGCAAATAAATATTTGATTAGTAAGGTTTTTCCTAGGTTAAATAGAATAATGCATGAAAAAATTATAGCTACTGAAAGAGCTATTAAGCGCACCAATTTGGGTGATTTTTTATAAACTTCTAGTATTAACGCAAGTGTTTTTTTAATTGTCATCATATTGTGTATTAAATTATGGTGGTAAAGTTAGAATTTAGATAACTCAGGTTTAACCAATGGCATTCGCTTAAAAAAATAGAATGTTTTAATTTTCGTCGTTGCGAGCACAGCGAAGCAATCTAGTTCGATCCTTGAGCATAAATATGCTCTGGATTGCTTCACTACGTTCGCAACGACAACACTTTTTTCTTAAGCGAATGCCATTGCATGGTTTAACGGCTAAAGTTACAGATTTTATTGTAATCTTACTGCTAAACACTATCAATATGTTTATTATGTTTATTGAAAAATTTAAGGCACATGGTAATATGGATGCTCATGGGTACTTTAGGATAAATTCGGAGGCGATAGATGCTTGATAATTTAACAATAAGAGAATTTGATAAAGAACTTTGGGATGCAATTCTTAAAGAAAGAGTGCGCCAAGAAGAATATATCGAACTTATTGCCTCTGAAAACTATGCAAGTAAAAAGGTTATGCAAGCACAAGGCTCAGAGCTTACGAATAAATATGCTGAAGGTTATCCTGGAAAAAGATATTATGGCGGGTGTGAATTTGTTGATATTGCGGAGAATTTAGCAATAGCAAGAGCTAAAGAGTTGTTTGATGCAGATTATGTAAATGTTCAACCGCACTCAGGTTCTCAGGCAAATTCGGCTGTAATGATGGCTTTGATTAATCCAGGAGATTTGGTTTTAGGCATGGCATTACCGCATGGCGGGCATCTAACACATGGTTCGCCAGTTAATTTTTCTGGTAAAATTTATCATTCCATACAATACGGTTTAAATCATGATACTGGCCTAATAGATTATGATGATATGGAAGAAAAGGCAGTTATCCATAAGCCAAAACTTATAATTGCAGGATTTTCAGCCTACTCTCAAAATGTAGACTGGGAGAGATTTCGCAAGGTGGCTGATAAGGTTGGAGCTTACCTTATGGCTGATATGGCTCATGTTGCAGGTCTTATTGCAGCTAAGCTTTCACCATCGCCTATTCCTTATGCAGATGTTGTAACTACCACAACCCATAAAACATTGCGTGGCCCAAGAGGAGGGATGATTTTAGCTAAGGCCAATGATGAAATTGAAGCAAAATTAAGCAAGGCTGTTTTCCCCGGAACCCAGGGTGGCCCATTAATGCATGTTATTGCGGCTAAAGCGGTTGCTTTTTTAGAGGCATTGCAACCAGAATTTGTTGCCTATCAAAGGCAAGTTATTGCTAATGCTAAAGAAATGGCAAAAGTTTTAATGGAAAGAGGTTATAAGATAGTTTCTGGAGGCACAGAAAATCATCTTATGCTAATTGATTTGATAGACAAAGGTATTACTGGGAAAGCAGCTGATGCTGCTCTTGATTTGGCAAATATCACTGTGAATAAAAATACTGTTCCAAATGATCCACGTTCGCCTTTTGTAACCAGCGGACTTAGAATAGGTACCCCAGCTATTACTACTAGAGGATTTAAAGAAGTAGAAGCTCGAGAATTAGCTGGTTGGATAACAGATGTTTTGGATGATCATACTAATGACGTGGTAATTGCATCGACAAAATCAAAAGTATTAGATCTTTGTAATAGATTTCCAGTTTATAATAATATTGAAGAATAATTATGTATTGTCCGTTTTGTCATGCTAATGATACAAAAGTGATTGATTCTCGGTTGGTTGCAGAAGGTGCTGAAGTCAGAAGAAGGCGGCAGTGTTTGCTTTGTCATGAGAGATTTACAACCTTTGAATCGGCTGAGCTTATCATGCCTATGATAATAAAGCGTAGCGGTAGCAGAGAGCTTTTTAGTATAGAAAATTTGCGAGCTGGAATGCTGCGCGCTTTAGAAAAAAGACCGGTTGGAGCTGATGCACTTGAAGATTCTATTGTGGTAATTATGCAAAAGATCAGGAGAAGTGGCGAGAGAGAAATTGAATCTCGCCAAATTGGAGAGTGGGTAATGGAGCAATTATATCGATTAGATAGAGTTGCGTATGTGCGTTTTGCTTCTGTTTATAAACGTTTTGAAGATGTTAGTGAATTTACCCAAGCTATCAGTCAACTAAAAGATATATGAGAGTAAATTGTGGGTAATCAAGCGATTAATGGAAAACGAAAAGCAAGAAAATTGGCCTTACAGTCTTTATATCAGTGGCATATGTCTAAGACTGATATATCAGAAATTGAGGCGCAATTTAGAGCAATTAATAATATGGAAAAAGTTGATGTAGAGTACTACACGCGTATTTTACATGGAGTTCCTAAAAATCTTTCTGAAATCGAATTAGCCTTTTCCCCTTTTCTTGATAGGCCATTAGAATCTTTAAATCCTATTGAGTTAACAATATTAAGATTATCTTCATTTGAATTATTTCATTGCCTTGAAATACCTTATAGAGTTATTCTAGATGAGTCTGTTTCGCTTGCTAAACAATTTGGTTCACAGGATGGATTCCGATATGTTAATGGAGTCTTACATAATTTAGCTCAAAAAGTACGGTCTACTGAGATCGTTATGACTAGAGGTTTAAATGCAGATAAAGACTCTACTCCAAAAACTGATAATTAATCCTAAATCTAGGAATAAAAAAAAATCATACTTGAAAGATTCTGAAAAGATCAGAAAGCATTTAGGAAAAGTATGGACTACACCAGTTTATTTTGTAGCATTTGGTTTTGGTAGCGGCCTAATTACAAATGCCCCAGGAACCTGGGGTACTTTAGCTGCAATACCGCTATATTTACTACTTTTGAATATACCATCATCGTTATATTTTTTAATAACAGTATTACTTTTTATGTTGGGTACAGTTGTTTCAGAAAAAGTTACTAATGACTTAGGAGTTGAAGACTATAAAGGAATAGTAATTGATGAAATTGTTGGATTTTTATTGGTGATGTTTTTGGTGCCATTTAGTCTAAGTTCGCTTTTTTTAGGATTTATTTTATTTAGAATTTTTGATATTTGGAAACCTTGGCCGATAGGTTGGTTAGACACAAAGATAAAAGGTGGTTTAGGAATAATGGTTGATGATGTGGTAGCCGCGATTTATGCTTCTGTATTACTTCACCTAATTATATGGGCATTTAAAATATGACTTCAAATCACAGAGAGTTGATAAGTATAGGGTTAACTATTCTAATTGTTGCAATGTCTTTATTCATTATCCATAGATTTGTACCATCTCTTGTTTGGGCAGCCATAATTTCTATGTCCACGTATCCTTTATATCAAAAATGGCGAAAAATTTTTCGAGGATGGGATAATGTAGCTTCATTATTATTTACAATGATTTTAGTTTTCATATTAATTTTACCGCTTAGCTGGTTTATAACGATTTTAGTAAAAGAGTTTCAGTTTTTTTTAAACTATCTGCATCAGATTAATTCTGCAGGCGGTGCAGCACCTTCTTTTATCCAAGAATTACCAATTATTGGCAAAGATTTGGAAACATATTGGGATGCTCATATTGGTCAACCTGGTAGTGTAAAGGGATTTCTTTCTAATATGCATCTGCCATTAACGCCAACTAGTAATTATATTAAATTAGTTGGCGGGCATTTGGTACATAGAAGTGTGCAAGTTGGTTTTACATTATTGTCTCTTTTTTTTCTTTATCGCGATGGTGATATTTTAGCTAAAGAAATTAACAAAATCGGTAGTTATTGTTTGGGAAAAAGATGGTTCAGGTATGCTGAAAAATTACCAAAGGCTTTGCGAGCAACTGTTAATGGAACTATTGTTGTTGGAGTAGGAGTAGGGGTTCTGATGGGGCTATGTTATGGCTTAATCGGTTTTCCAGCGCCGACCTTAATGGGGTTTGTGACAGCTTTTGCTGCAATGATACCTTTTGTTGTGCCTATTGCATTTGGGATAGTTGCCCTCATATTAGTATTTAACGGGAGTATGATGGCCGCTGTTATTGTAGTTATTTCTGGCACCATTATTATGTTTATAGCTGATCATTTCATCAAACCTGTTTTAATTGGTGGAGCTATTAAGTTGCCATTTTTGGCCGTATTGTTTGGAATACTTGGTGGCGTAGAAACATTAGGGTTATTAGGTTTATTTGTTGGACCAATAATTATGGTTTTATTTGTAACTCTTTGGTATGAAGGTCAGGGACCTGAAGCAATTGAGTTAGCAGATATGAAGGAGTAAATGTGGAACAATTTCGAGGTACAACTATTTTATCTGTTAGAAGAGGTAATAAAGTAGTTATAGGCGGTGATGGGCAAGCCACTCAAGGTAATACAGTAATGAAAAGTAACGTTAGAAAAGTACGACGTTTATACAAAGACAGGGTGATTGCTGGATTTGCAGGAGGAACGGCTGATGCTTTTACATTATTTGAGAGATTTGAAGCTAAGCTTGAGTTATATCAAGGCCATATGCTACGAGCAGCAGTTGAGTTAGCTAAAGACTGGCGAACAGATAGAATGTTACGTCGGTTAGAGGCATTGCTTGCTGTTGCAGATAAAACTACATCTTTAATCATAACTGGTAATGGGGATGTAGTTGAGCCAGAAAATGGGTTGATGGCTATCGGATCTGGTGGACCATATGCGCAATCAGCAGCAATAGCCCTTCTAGATAATACAAAGCTTAGCGCATTAGATATAGTAAAAAAAAGCTTAAATATCGCTGGCGATATTTGTGTATATACAAATCATAATTTAACGATAGAAGAATTAGACAATGAAAGTGAATGAGTATAAAAGTATTATGACTCCTCGTGAAATTGTAGAGGAATTGGACAAACATATTATTGGTCAGTATGAAGCAAAAAGAGCAGTAGCGATAGCGCTAAGAAATAGATGGCGTAGAATGCAAATTAATGATGTTGATTTGCGCAATGAAATTATGCCAAAAAATATTTTAATGATTGGCCCAACAGGTGTTGGTAAAACTGAAATTTCAAGACGGTTGGCAAAGCTTGTTGATGCTCCATTTGTAAAAGTTGAAGCGACAAAATTCACAGAGGTAGGGTATGTTGGGCGTGATGTTGACTCAATAATTAGAGATTTAGCTGATATAGCGGTCAAGCAACAGAGAGAGCTTGCTATTAAAAAAGTGCAACATCCAGCAGAAGAAGCAGCTGAAGACCGAATATTAGATATATTACTGCCACCAGTTCGTGGAGGAAATACAGATGTTAAAGAAAAAGATTCTGCAGCAAGACAATCATTCAGAAAGCAGCTTCGTGATGGATTATTAGATAATGAAGAAATTGAAATTGATGTAGCACAGAGTAATTTAGGCGTTGAAATAATGGCTCCTCCTGGCATGGAAGAAATGACTAGTCAATTGACATCTATGTTTCAACAAATTGGTAGTGGTAAAACAAAAACAAGAAAAATGCCTATAAAAAAAGCTTATAAAATTTTGACAGAAGAAGAAGCTAGTAAATTAATTAATGAAGAAGATCTAAAAGTAAATGCTATTGAAAATATTGAACAAAATGGGATAGTTTTTATTGATGAAATAGATAAAGTTGTTAAAAGATCTGAGCACGGTGGGGATGTTTCTAGAGAAGGCGTGCAGCGTGATTTATTGCCGTTATTAGAGGGTTCTACTGTATCAACTAAGTATGGCATGATTAAAACAGATCATATTTTATTTATATCTTCAGGAGCATTTCAAGTTGCTAAGCCTTCAGATTTGATAGCTGAGTTGCAGGGACGTTTGCCAATTAGAGTCGAGTTATCTGCTTTAAAAGTCGAGGATTTTGTCTCTATTTTGACTGAACCATTTGCTTCTCTTACAGAACAATATATTGCGCTTATGGCAACAGAAGGTGTAGATTTAAAATTCTCAAAAACAGGAATTTTAAGAATCGCAGAAGTAGCTTGGCAAGTTAATGAACGGACTGAAAATATCGGTGCGCGTAGATTGTATACAGTTATGGAAAGATTATTGGAAGTTGTATCATTTGAAGCAACAGATAAATCAGGCGAAAAAATTACCGTTGACAAGACTTATGTTAATAAACATTTAGGTAAATTGATTATTGATGAAGATTTAATGAGATACATTTTGTAGTAAGTTTCCTGCCTATCCGGTGATCCGGTATGTGGCAACCCCGGATAGGCAGGGTAAGTTTTATCTTTTTGTTAAAGACATGTCATCCAGTGGCCTTAAAAAATTTGACTGATGATGGAAAATTGTATTTTTATTTTAGTTTATTTTGCGATTCCGCTAAATTTTGAGAACAAGGAATACTGGGATTTTTTCCGGCAGAAGGCGTTCCAAATAAGGTATTATTCATTTTAGATATGCTACAGTTATTATCATGGATACTTCTGTGTTTAATTAAAAACTCGTTAATACTATTCGTTGCTATTAAAAGTTCTATATATTCTTCATCTTGATTATGCTCATCCTCATCTAATTCAAATTCCTCACGAGTTATTCCTTTTGTAAGTCCTTTGGTATGATTAACGAGTATTGCTTGATGAGTATAGTACATGCCAAAATCTAAATTTACATGTAGAGAATTTTCTCGCACAGGTATTACAGAATCTCGAATAATATTATGTCCGCAATATGTTATCGTATTAGACTCTTTGCCTCTATTATTATCTTGATAAATATCTTCACGAGTTTCAGTTATATATAACTTTGCAAGTAGATTAAATTTCAATTTTTTGCTAATCATATTTTCTAAGTTTTTATCTGAATATGGTAGATCAGCATGTACTACCCAAGCAGGATTATTATCCGCATCTATTTTAATTATCAAAGGAAGAGATTCTATAAATTCTATATATTCACCAATTTTTGGATGAAAATATATTGTTTTATTCGGAGATTCCTTAATCATATTAAAATAATCAACTATGGTATCTTGAAAAGGTGAAATTTCATGCGAATTAGCACTTTTACCTCGGAAGGTCTCATAATGCAATAAAACATCTTGAATATTTTCATTATCTAAAGGGTCAAAAATCCAACGACCGCCGTTAATAATTAGTATAAGTAATTCATTAATATCGTTTCTATTCCAATTTGGCTTATTTAAAAAAATATTCATAGCCCTTACGAAATTAATTTCATGATTTCCTGCTACAGAGTAAATATTTATTTTTTTTTGAGGATTATTTTGATTATTAATAATAAAATCTAAAATATCAGGGGTAGTCGGTATGTTTGTTTTTGGATCCATGCCTCTATCTATCAAATCACCAACGATAACTAACGTATCATTTTGCTTTAAATTAGCTACAATTTTATTGAATATCTCTAGCTCACCATGAATGTCACCCACGACATAGGTATCATTAGAGTTTTTTTGTAAGACAAGTATAGTATCGTTAGGCATTTTATGATCTATTGGTTTCTGTTTTAATCAGCTATTAGTTTAATTATAATATTTATTACAAAATTAACAACATGATATTTTAATATCAAAAAAAAGATCAGACGCCAAAACACAGTTTGAACCAATTCTTTGCATAGCCAAATCACCAGCATGCGCATGAAGCATAACTCCTGCTTCTGCAGATTTAAGTGGTGACAGAGTTTGTGCAAATAAGCCTGAAATAATTCCACTGAGCAAGTCACCCATACCAGCACTTGCCATTCCTGGATTGCCAATAGTACACTTTTTTATCAAAGATTGATTTTCAGAAAGCAAAGTTTCATGGCCTTTTAAGACAATAGTACAGCCGTATTTATTTTGAATTTTTAAAATGCTTTCTTCTCTAGAGTTTTGAATTTCAAAATTGGTTATACCTAATAAACGCCCGGCCTCACCTGGGTGCGGAGTCAGAATCCAATTTTTTGAGTTTGTTGGAATTATATCTAGTTTAGCTAGTAAATTTAAACCATCTGCATCAATTACTAGCGGTTTATTAACATTTGTAACTTTGTCAAATAGCATGGATGACCATGAGCTTTGTCCAAGGCCTGAACCTATACAAATGACAGTTGCGCTATTTATTAGATTGTCTAAAAGTACCAGGTTAGTATCAATTCCATAGCATAGAAGTTCTGGTCTAGTAGAAACAACAACAGGCACATGTTCTTTTCTGGTAATAACGGTAACTAATCCTGCACCAACCCTTAAAGCAGCTTCAGCAGCAATCTTAACTGCTCCAGGCATTCCATAATCACCACCTATAACTAAAACGTTTCCAAGCATTCCTTTATGACAATTTTTTGGTCTTGGAGTTAGACAGGTTTTTATTGTTTCTAAAGAAATATTTTCTATTTTAACCATATATTTCCTGGAAACCTTGCTTCATATTTAGTGACTTGGGAAGTTGGCCAAGCATAGATGAACCAAGTTTGTCTGCAAATTGATCTAAAACACTGGTCTTTTCAGTATAATCTACTACAGAGTCTATTTTGATAACATCTCTAACCAATTGACCGCTACTTGCAAAACCATCGATTAAACCCATTTGCTTTGCTTGTTCTCCAGTCCAAATTAAACCTGAGAAAGTATTCGGGTCGATTTTAAGCCTACTTCCTCTGCCAGCTTTTACTTGGTTTATAAATTGCTGGTGAATTAAATTTAACATGTCTTGCAAGTCTTTTTCTTGATTAGGATTAACAGGAGAAAATTGATCCATAAAGCCTTTATTTTGTCCGGATGTGATAAGTCTTCTAGAGATCCCTAGCTTGTTTATTAGGTCAACGAATCCAAATCCATTATATACCACGCCTATTGAGCCAACCATACTTGTTGGATTAGCGTAAATTTCATCTGCAGCACTGGCAACATAGTAAGCAGCCGAAGCGCATGAGTCAACACATACGGCATATGTTTTGATATTTGGATATTTTTTCATAAAATACTTTAGAGCGTTATACATATAATCAGCTTGAACTGGACTGCCGCCAGGGCTATCAATACGTAAAATTACTGCTTGTAATCCTTTGTTATGATAAGCATTTGCTAAACTTTTCATAAGGCTGTCGGAACTACTAAACTGCGAGTCTAGAATTTCACCTTTGATATCGATTAAACCAACATGCGGTTTAAATTTTATAGTGGTATCTTCCATATGATTAAAGCTTAATATGCCGAGCAATATTAAAAAAATCACTGTATAAATGATTCGGCGAAATAATCTACTTTTTCTTTTTCTTTTTTGCTCGTTAAAATGTTCAAAAATAATTTGATTTAATAATTCTTGAGAATTTTGGCTATCAGTTATAGTTGATTGATTCATTATTTTTACTTGAATTAGAAAATAGTAACCCCATCTTACTGCATATACACTATTATTTAAAGCAATAGAGGAGATAATAAATGAGAATGGATAAACTTACATCAAAATTTCAAATGGCTATTGCTGATGCACAATCTATAGCGCTTGGTCAGGAGAATAGTTTCATTGAGCCTGAGCATTTAATGAGGGCATTATTAGAGCAAGATGGTGGTACATGTCGGCCTTTACTTACTAAATCTGGGGCGAATGTTCCAGAATTAACTGTATTACTTAACCAGGCTATTGAGAAGTTGCCTAAAGTATCTGGAATGAATGGTGAAATCCATATTTCAAATAGTTTAAATAGAACATTAAACTTGACTGATAAAATCGCTCAAACTAGAAAAGATGAATACATTTCTAGCGAATTATTTATCTTAGCTGCCTTAGAGGAGGGCGGTTCTCTTGCTAAAATATTAAAAAAATCGAGCGTTGATCTGCAAGCTATTACAAAAGCAATAAATGATTTACGACAAGGGGAGAGGGTGCGCGATCCTGAGGCGGAAGACAAACGCCAAGCATTGGCAAAATATACACAAGATCTTACTGAGCAGGCAGAGCTTGGAAAGTTAGATCCAGTTATAGGACGGGATGATGAAATTCGGCGAACAATTCAAGTTTTGCAAAGGCGTACTAAGAATAATCCTGTATTAATTGGTGAGCCAGGGGTTGGTAAAACAGCAATTGTAGAAGGACTTGCAAGCAGAATTATTAATAATGAAGTTCCAGAGGGATTAAAAAATAAGCGGTTATTGTCATTAGATATGGGTGCTTTAATAGCTGGAGCTAAATTCCGCGGTGAGTTTGAGGAAAGATTAAAAGCTGTACTTAATGATTTATCTAAACAAGAAGGACAAGTAATTTTATTTATTGATGAATTACATACGATGGTAGGTGCTGGTAAGGCAGAAGGAGCTATGGATGCGGGAAATATGTTAAAACCCGCATTAGCCAGAGGAGAATTACATTGTATTGGCGCAACAACTTTAGATGAGTATCGGAAATATATTGAAAAAGACGCAGCGCTTGAGAGAAGATTTCAAAAAGTTTTAGTAGATGAACCTACAGTAGAGGATACAATAGCAATATTGCGTGGATTAAAAGAACGTTATGAAATACACCATGGTATTGAAATAACAGATCCAGCTATTGTTGCAGCAGCTACTTTATCTCATAGATATATCACAGATAGACAACTTCCTGATAAGGCTATTGATTTAATAGATGAGGCTGGCAGCCAAATTCGTATGGAAATAGACTCAAAACCAGAAAGTTTGGATAAACTTGATAGGCGGCTAATCCAATTAAAAATAGAGCGAGAAGCATTAAAAAAAGAGCATGATGACGCTTCTAAAAAGCGCTTAGAAGATTTACAAAAAAATATAGATGAATTAGAAAAAGAACACGCAGACTTAACTGAATTATGGCATTCTGAAAAAGCATCGTTACAGGGCACAAGTCATATTAAAGAATCATTAGAAAATGCGAAAATTGAGCTTGAAACAGCAAGAAGAGCAGGCGATCTTGGACGTATGTCGGAGTTGCAATACGGAGTAATTCCATCTTTAGAAAAAGAGCTAAAGGACTCAGCCAGTGGCAAAACTATGGAAACAAAACTTGTCCGGAATAAAGTTACATCTGAAGAGGTAGCTGAAATCGTGTCTAAATGGACAGGGATTCCTGTTGCAAAGATGTTAGAAGGAGAAAAAGAAAAACTATTACATATGGAAGATGTTTTACATCATAGATTAATAGGCCAGGATGAGGCGGTTGATGCTGTAAGTAATGCGATTCGGCGTTCTAGATCTGGTTTATCAGATCCTAATCGCCCAGTTGGATCATTTTTATTTTTAGGACCAACCGGTGTTGGAAAAACCGAGCTTTGTAAATCATTAGCTGATTTTTTATTTGATAGTCAAGATGCAATGGTTCGGATTGATATGTCGGAATTTATGGAAAAGCATTCAGTGGCTAGATTAATTGGTGCTCCTCCAGGATATGTTGGGTATGAGGAGGGTGGCTATATAACAGAGGCAGTGCGTAGAAGACCATACTCTGTTTTATTATTAGATGAAATAGAAAAAGCTCATCCAGATGTGTTTAATATTTTACTGCAAGTTTTAGATGATGGTCGATTAACAGATGGTCAAGGAAGAACAGTTGATTTTAGAAACACTGTAATTGTAATGACTTCTAATCTTGGTTCTAACTTAATCCAAGAAATGACTGGTAGAAATAGTTATGAGGAAATTAAAAATGCGGTAATGGATTTAGTAAGTCAACATTTTAGACCTGAATTTATTAATAGAATCGATGAAAGTGTAGTATTTCATTCGCTAAATAAAGATCAAATAGGTAATATTGCTAAAATTCAAATTGAGCATTTGCGAAAGCGGCTTCATAGTCAAGATATTAAGTTAGATATCCAACAATATGGAATTGATTATTTGGCTGAAAATGGCTTCGATCCGGTTTATGGAGCAAGGCCACTTAAGCGAACAATTCAACAAAAGCTAGAAAATCCTTTAGCCGAGGCTTTAATTAGGGGAGAGTTTAAGCCTGGTGATACAATTAAAGTTAGTATAAAAGATAACAAATTAACCTTTATGAAGTAAAATGAATTTAAATAAAATTAGAATAGTTTTAGTCGGAACAACTCATCCTGGAAATATTGGCTCTGCTTGCAGGGCCATGAAGACTATGGGGGTAGATCGGTTATATTTGGTTAATCCAAATTTATCACCATACAGAAAAGCTCATGAAATGGCATCAGGTGCTTTTGATGTCCTAAGAAAAGCGGTAATTGTTGATACATTACCCGAGGCTCTAAAAGGATGTAAACTTATTTGTGCAACAAGTGCACGACCAAGGGATTTATCTCTGCCGGGTTTATCTCCGGCTGATTTTGCAAGTTTAGCTAGTACAAAAGACGCTGAAACTGAGATTGCAGTGATTTTTGGTAGAGAAAGTTCAGGATTGACTAACGAAGAGTTATTGCAGGCACATTTTCATATGAACATTCCAAGTGTCGCTGATTTTAGTTCATTAAATTTATCGCATAGTGTGCAAATAGTTTGTTATGAACTTAGAATGAAGATTTTATCTCCTAAAATCGAGGTTGAAACTCAACCAAATGAAATGGCAAGCTATGAAAATATTGAAAGATTTCATGCTCATTTAGAGGAAGTTTTAGTTAGTTTAAAATTCTTAAAATCGGCTAATCATCAACGAATATTACAAAAACTACGTAGATTGTTTAATAGGACGCAATTAGAGGATTTAGAAATAAACATATTACGTGGTATATTGACACAAATTCAAAATTCCATATAGGCACATAAGAGTGATGAGTAAACAAATTTATTTTGATTATATGGCAACAACGCCTATAGATCCTAGAGTAATAAAAAAAATGCTAAATTATATGGGGCCAGACGCTATGTTTGGGAACCCATCTTCTACCCAACATCAATATGGCATAGATGCTTTAAAAGGCGTGGAAGAAGCTCGTTCACAAGTGGCTCAGTTAATTGGCGCTAATTCAGAGGATATAGTCTTTACATCTGGAGCTACAGAAGCCAATAACTTAGCAATATTAGGTGCAGCGCGATTTTATAAACGCAAGGGAAAGCATTTAATTACTATGAAAACTGAACATAAATCAGTTTTGGATAGTTTTGTAAAGCTTGAATCAGAAGGATTTACTGTTACATACCTAGATCCGGAACCAAATGGTTTATTAGATTTAAACAAATTAAAACAGGCACTGCAGCCAGATACAATATTAGTTGCTATTATGCATGTTAATAATGAAATTGGAGTGATTCAAGATATTCATGCAATTGGAGAGTTATTAAAAGGGAAAGGGATAATTTTTCATGTGGATGCCGCACAAAGTGCTGGGAAGGTTCCAATAAATATGCAAAACTCAAATATTAGCTTAATGGCTTTATCTGGTCATAAAAATTATGGACCAAAAGGTGTTGGAGCTCTATATATTCGGAAAAGACCGAGAGTGCGTATTGAAGCACAAAGCTTTGGAGGTAATCACGAAGGTGGATTGAGATCAGGGACTTTGGCTACCCATCAAATTGTTGGAATGGGAGCGGCTTTTGCTATTAGCGCACAAGATTTATCTGTTGAGCAGAGCAGAATTAAAAGGATGCGAAATTTATTATGGGATGGCATAAAAAATATCAATAATAT
>Ga0155559_1025_pt1 | contig 26010 bp, 27 predicted proteins | sample RifCSPhighO2_12_FD_107216 | JGI IMG/M metagenome (GOLD analysis project Ga0155559, IMG submission 107216) | Legionellales bacterium RIFCSPHIGHO2_12_FULL_35_11
AGACTCCTTGCTTCGTAACCTCTGGGTTGCTTCGTCGCTGCGCTCCTCGCAATGACGGCATCGTTGAATTGACCGCAGTTTTAATCACACCCCTACTACGAATTAGGGCTACCGCATGTGCGCCTCAAAAAAGACCATCAAGAATTTTATTTGCAAAAATAAAGTCGATATTATTAAGTGCTAGAAAAATAGATGTATATGCAATAGGAGCAACGGTTGAAGTTGCAAAGCGCAGCGAGTTGCACAAATTTGCAGCAATTCCACAGCGCTGGGTTGTTGAGCGCTCTTTTGCTTGGCTTGAAAAATGCCGACGATTATGGAAAAATTGTGAAAGAAAAATAAATACTAGCTTGCAAATGGCGGTGCTTGCATTCTTAACTTTATTGCTTAAAAGACTTTAAACAGGTTCTAAGGGCTGTTGACAATTGGCTGCAAGATCCCAAAAAACTAGGCCTCATGTGTTAACCAATAAATTAACAAAGCTGCTCGTTTAGTTTGTATAGGTAAAGAAGAAATATCCAAAGTTTCCTTATCTGAATGAGCCCCAAAACCTACTGGTCCTAATCCTGCCAAAGAAGCCAAGACAAAAGAAGCAATATGAGAAATATCGCCCGCACCTCTGCTACCAGGATCAAGTTGCATAACCTCTCCATATCCCAATGCAAGGCTGGCTTGACTATATTTTTCTAACAACTTTAAATTATTCAAAGTAGGTGGCATAGCTGGAATACCGTCATTAAACTCAATAGATGATTTTGTAGCTAATAGATGAGAATTAACAATATCCTTTATTTTTTCTTCTGCATTAATTTTTTGTTCATTAGAAAGAAAACGTAAATCTCCTTTGACCATAGCAGATTTAGCGACTACATTTCCTTTACCAAAAGCAGTGCCCATAGAATTAACTTTATCATAATTTATTTCTGTGCCACCTAATATAAGACCAGGGCTAAATGATAGATATTGCTCATTAGCGAGTTGCGTGCGCATAGAATCAAGTATTCTTGATATTTCATAAACTGCACCAAAACCAACTTTTTCTTGAAAAATATCTGATGAATGTGCTTCGTTTCCCTCCGCTGTTAACATCCAATTTGTAATACCTCTTCTAGCAGTAGTTGCAGTGTCAATTGTAATTGCCCATTCAAAATCCAATGCTATATCAGATCTCTTAGCTACATCTATTAATGGTTTCCGCGAAATGGAAGTTGGTTTTCCAGAATCTTCTTCATCTCCAGTTAGTACAACAGTTATATCAGCATCAGCAAGCAAATTTGCAGATTGCAAAGCCTTTAATGCGTAAATAATAACAACGTCTCCACCCTTATCATCAATCACTCCCGGGCCCGTTGCAATATTCCCTATCCGCTCAAAGTGCTGGAATTGACTACTTGCAGGAAATACCGTATCAAGATGCCCTATTAGCAGTAATTTTTTTCCTGTATTTCCAGGATGCAGAGCAACTAAAGACCCTGCTCGTTGCATATTGGTTGGTTCTTCTTCCCAATGAACAATAAAACCAAGTTCTTCGAATTTAGGACGTAAAATTTCTGCTAATTTACATACACCAGAAATGTTTGCTGTGCCGCTGTTTATATTAACTAAATTTTCTAATAAAGAAAGTTGCTCTTCTTGTCTATTGTCAACAAGATGTGAAATCAGATTTTCAATTAATTTAGGTTGCGCTTTTGCTATTTGAGTAAACAAAAGTAATAAAATTAAAAAAAACCAGTTTAAGATATAAAAACTTAGAATATCAGTGATCCAAATTAAGGCTGATTTTAAAGTATGCGTATATTTGTCTGTCAAAATTATCTCATCCACTGATAACTACCCAAACTTTTGAATGGACCACATTTTATACTCCCATCAAGGCAAGTCTATCAATTTCTCTCATTTGTTCTGGCGTAATATTAAACTCTTCAATAGCGGCGTCAACAATACCTTTATTAATCCTAGAAAAAGCAATTGAGCTCATAGCGAGAATGCTTTTTCTAGGTTTATACTCTCAGGTGCTTTTTAAAAAGGCACATCATCATCTAATTCATCAAACACTGGCTCTGATTCTTGTACTGCTGATGCTTGTGCTTGTGATTTATTACTAGATTGATAACTATGCTCTGATGGCATATCATTAACTCCCGCTGCACCGCCACGGCCATCTAGCATTTGCATTTCTGTTGCAACTATTTCAGTAGTGTACCTGTCCTGGCCTTGCTGATCTTGCCACTTTCTGGTTCGCAAACTTCCTTCAACGTAAACTTTAGAGCCTTTGCGAACATACTCGCCAACAATTTCTCCAAGCCGACTAAAAAAAACCACTCTATGCCATTCTGTTCGATCTTGTTTTTCACCCGATTGTTTATCTTTCCAAGACTCAGTAGTTGCAATTGAAATTGTAGCTACTGCGTTGCCATTTGGCATATAGCGTACTTCTGGGTCACCGCCTACATGACCAATTAATATTACTTTATTTATTCCTCTAGCCATTATTGCTTTCTCCGTTATGCGATAGTTAGATAAAATAATTATACCGAAATATTGCAAATATTCCAGACCATCTTTGAAGGTCAAAAATAATAATGCATGTCATTTACTATTAACTTAACTATAAAAATAGCAAAGGCTATAAAAATTAGACGATAAATTAATACTTCTAATGCTATTGAAATTGGCTTACCACGAACTTTCTCAATCAAGGCATAAATAACCGAACCTCCATCTAAACCTGGAATTGGTAAAAGATTCGCCACCCCCATTGCTAAACTAAAATTACCCATAAAATATAAAAATGTAGCGAAGCCCTGCATAAATGAATCAATTACTGCCTCAAAAAATTTAAAAGGCCCAAGCAAAGCTGCAAAAGGAATGGCTCCAAGAAAAATTTGTTTTAATATAACAAAGAAAAAGGCAAATAATCCTAGCAAAGATGAATATGCCTGCATAATGGACTTTAAGAAAGAACTTCCTGGAGTAAAAACTACATATTGCTTGCCTACCCTTGGCTTAAAACCAATCGCATCATACATAGAGAAATTTTTACTGTCTCTATTCCACAAATCGAGATCTAATGAAAAACTATGGCAGATATTTAATTGCGAGCAAGCCACTATAGGAACATTTTTTTGACCAACATGCATAATAAACTGCATGCCAACATCTCGCCAATATTGCGCATCCTTCCCAGCCACTTTTGTAATTCTATCCCCATCCTTTAAACCAACAAGCTCTGCGCGACTTCCAGTTATTACGGTATCAATCACTGCGGGCATCTGCTTGAAACCTATTATAAACATAAACATCAGCGCTATAAAAGCTAATACCACGTTTGCAATAGAACCAGAAAGTAAAATAATAATCCTTACCCAAATCGGCTTATTATCAAAACAAAATTGTTCTTTATCGGGCGTAACTGGAATAACTCTAGTATTAAATAAATGCACACATCCGCCAATTGGAAGCGCCTTAATATCAACGCTATAATCTCGTGAGCATTTGAATTTAAATAAGGTTTTTCCGAATCCTAAAGAAATACTTCGGATTTTTACCCCGAAAATTTTTGCGGCTAATGCGTGCCCAATTTCATGAATCCCAATCACGCAAATCAGGCAAATTATAATGGCTAAAGAAGATATCAATATTTGCATTTTTTCTCCTTAATTTTAGGTATGCAATAAATATAGTCCTAAAAATAATATTTACACAATAAATATAATATGAGAATATTTTTTCATTATTTGTTTTTAGATTTAGGAAAAGCTTATGCCATCATTTGATATAGTATCAGAAATATCAACCGTTGAACTGCAAAATGCAGTTGATAACTCAAATCGAGAAGTTAGCACAAGATTTGATTTTCGCGCCGTCCTAGCAACTATTGAATTAAACGAATTAACTGTAGCATTAAAATCAGAATCTGACTTCCAAGTTCGTCAGCTAGAAGATTTATTTCGTAAAAACTGCGTTAAACGTGGAGTGAATGCCTCTGGTGTAGAAATGGAAGATGAGCCAGTCCATAGCGGAAAGACTTATTCGCTAAATATGACTTTTAAACAAGGCATCGACCAACCAACAGCAAAAAAAATAGTTAAAGAACTAAAAGACGCTAAAATCAAAGTTCAAGCAGCCATTCAGGGAGAAAAAGTAAGAGTCAGCGGCAAAAATCGCGATGATTTACAAGAAAGCATCGCGTTATTAAAAAAATCTCAAATTGAGTTACCATTACAATTTGAGAATTTTAGAGATTAATTATCTTACCACTAACCATCGCAGCACCCTCAAACTCAGGCAAGACATTTTCCATGCCGAGTAACTCGATAATTCCTGCTTTTTCTAATTTACTAAAGACTCGTGGCTTAGCTCCACATAAGATTACATGCACACCGCGTTTTTGCAATTCAAGAATAGCCTCTTCTAACGCTTGTATTCCTGTGAAATCAACTACTGGAACTGAGTGCAGTTTTATGATTAATACCTTAGGATCATTTCCAATAGTAGCTAGTGCGTGCTCAAAACTTTTTAATGCTCCGAAAAATATCGGCCCATCAATTGAATAAGTCATCACTTCGGAAGAAATTTTAATGCCTGTTGGTAATAGTTCAGCTGTTATTTCATCTTCGGAACACTTTGAAATCTGCGTGCTAGATGACATGCCTAAAATGAAATGTCCAATTGCAAGCAACACCCCAACATTTACTGCGATGATCAAATCAACAAAAACTGTCAAGAAAAAAGTTACAAATAAAATGAGTATATCAGCTCTAGGAGCTTTTTTTATCAAATGAACCACATGCTTAAAATCACTCATATTCCAAGCAACAAAAAACAGTATCGCTGCTAGTGAAGATAATGGGATACCAGATGCAAAAGGAGCAAAAAATAACAAAACAAGAATTAATGTCAACGAATGTATAACTCCAGCTAATGGGCTCGTACCACCATTTCTAATATTTGTTGCAGTTCTTGCAATTGCCCCTGTTGCTGCAAATCCACCAAACAATGGCGCAGCAATATTTGCCAAACCTTGCCCGATTAACTCTTGATTAGAATTATGCTTTGTACCAGCCATACCATCTGCAATTACTGCTGATAATAATGACTCAATTGCTCCAAGTATAGCTATTGCAAATGCCGGCCTAATTAATTCCATAATTCGCGCGTAACTTAAATCAGGTAAATGAAAAGATGGCAACCCTAGCGGGATTCCTCCAAATGCACTACCTATTGTAGCAACTCCATTTAAGTCGAAAATATTTACCGTAAAGGTCGCAACAACTAATGCAAGTAAAGGGGCTGGAATTTTTTTTAAATATCGAATTTTTGGTGCAAAAATTACCACAATTAAGGAAATAAGTGCGACTAGCGAAGTGGCTACATCAAGCTTTGGTAAAGAAAGAACTAAATTCCACAGCTTTTCATGAAAGTGACTACCAATTGGCCCTTCTAAACCAAAAAAATACTGCCATTGTCCAACCCAAATAACAACAGCTATTCCAGCAGTAAATCCAATTATCACAGGATATGGTATAAATTTTATAACTGTACCGAGCCTTAATAATCCCATTACAGCTAACATAACACCAGCCATCATTGTTGCAACTTGCAGGCCTTCAAAACCATACTTAGCTGTAATGCCAGAAAGGATTACAATGAATGCTCCTGTTGGCCCAGCAATTTGTAACTTACTTCCGCCAAATAGAGAAACAAATATACCGGCTACAATAGCAGTATATAAACCCTGCTCTGGGCTTGCTCCAGAAGCTATAGCAAAAGCCATTGCTAATGGAATAGCAACAACCCCAACTACTATCCCTGATATTATATTTTGCAACCAATGCTTTCTTTGAAACAAACCTTCTCTATAAGCCTCTACCAGCATTTTCATCTTTAAACCTCATGTGAATTTTCTGCACTGAAATATACCATAAAAAACGCAAAATATACACTGTGCGCCCAGCTTCGTAATTTAAATTATCCTAGAAAAAACAGTAGGCATGCGTAGTAGAGCTCAACTGCTTTTTCTAGGATTATACAAAATAGCTCTAAAAATATAGGATTAAAAAAATCTTACCATTGAGACTTTTCGTAATCAAATATATCGGGTATCATATTCATTGCTATAACCATGGGTGAAATAATGCTGTCACAATACCTTCCTATTCTTATATTTGTATTAGTTGGATTTGGACTCGGAATCGCCATTAATGGCATTGGTAGATTACTATCACCAAAACTTCCAAATTCGGCAAAAAACTCTCCTTACGAGTGCGGTTTCCCGGCATTTGAAAATGCTCATATTCCATTTGATGTGCGTTTTTATTTGGTTGCCATCCTATTTATAATTTTTGATTTAGAAACTGCTTTTTTCTTTCCTTGGGCCTTAGCCCTTAGGAGATTGGGATGGTTAGGCTTTTCGTCCATGATGATTTTTTTAGGATTATTAGTAATTGGTTTTATTTATGAGTGGAAACGAGGTGCTTTGGAATGGGAATAGAAAAACCGCTCGGGCAGTTAAAAACACAAGGCTTCTTAACTACTTCTGTTGATAGAATATTTAATTGGGCTCACAGTGGATCAATGTGGCCGATGACTTTTGGGCTTGCATGTTGTGCTGTAGAAATGATGCATGTTGGTGCTGCCAGATATGACTTAGATAGATTTGGTGTTATTTTTAGACCAAGTCCGAGACAATCAGATGTTATGATAGTAGCAGGTACACTTTGCAACAAGATGGCTCCTGCTCTTCGCAAGGTTTACGACCAAATGGCCGAACCAAGATGGGTAATTTCTATGGGTTCATGTGCAAATGGTGGTGGCTATTATCATTACTCTTACTCAGTGGTGCGGGGTTGCGACCGAATTGTTCCTGTGGATATTTACGTTCCAGGTTGCCCGCCAACTGCCGAGGCACTCCTGTATGGAATTATTCAGCTCCAAAACAAAATTAGAAATAAAAACATTATCGAACCACAAAGTGTTTATCTAAAAAATAAGGCTCGAAAATAGGTATATTCAAAGATGACGAAATATAAAGAACTAATCGAATCACTCAACTCTGAGTCACAGTTTGAACTATTAAGCGTAGAAGAGGCTTTTGGCGAACTAACAGTAACTTGTAACTTAGAGTCTATCCATTCATTTCTTAAAGAATTAAAGCGAAGCAACAAATACAGATTTGATCAATTAATGGACTTATGTGTGGTCGATTACCTTTATTTTGGAGCAGCCGACTGGGAAACAAATGTTGCCACAGAAACAGGTTTTTCTAGAGCGGTTGAAAAATCATTTCCTGAATTAACAGATAATAAAAAGCGATTTGCTGTTGTATATCACCTTTTATCCACAGTAAAAAATCTACGCATTCGAGTAAAAGTTTTTTGTAGTGACGGAAAGAATATTGTCCATTCTGCTCATGACATATGGAAATCGGCCAATTGGTTTGAAAGAGAGGCATATGACTTATATGGTATTTTATTCACCGGCCACCCAGACTTACGACGTATTTTAACAGACTATGGTTTTATTGGTCATCCTTTTCGTAAAGATTTCCCATTAAGTGGGCATGTTGAGATGCGCTACGATGCAAATTTACAAAAAGTAATTTACGAACCAGTAGATATAGAACCAAGAATATTAGAACCTAAAGTGATTCGTTGCGATAATCGTAACCACGACCTAGAAGGAAAGTCTAAGTGAGCATAGATTTACAAAATTATACTCTAAATTTTGGCCCACAACATCCTGCTGCGCACGGGGTATTGCGTCTAGTTTTAGAACTTGAGGGCGAAACAATTGTTAGAGCCGATCCGCATATTGGATTATTACATAGAGCAACAGAAAAATTGGTCGAAACAAAACCATATATCCAAAATATCGGTTACATGGATAGGCTTGATTACGTTTCCATGATGTGTAACGAACATGCTTATGTCCGCGCTATTGAAAAAATGCTTGGTGTCGAGGCTCCCATCCGAGCACAGTATATTCGAACCATGTTTGATGAAATAACTAGAATTCTTAATCATCTGCTCTGGTTAGGCGCTGTTGCTCTTGATATAGGCGCAATGACCGTATTTTTATACTGTTTCCGGGAACGAGAAGATCTATTTGACTGCTATGAGGCTGTATCTGGTGCTAGAATGCATGCTACTTATTATAGACCCGGTGGTGTAGCTAGAGACTTACCTGACTCAATGCCCAAATATACCGATTCTAAATGGCATAATGAGCGTGAAGTCGAAAAAATGAACGCGAATCGCCAAGGTAGTTTATTAGATTTTATCTGGGATTTTACCGAAAGATTTCCTAAATGTGTTGATGAATACGAAACTTTACTTACTGATAATCGTATTTGGAAACAACGAACTGTTGATATTGGCGTTGTTTCTCCAGAACAAGCATTACAATGGGGATTTTCCGGTCCAATGCTTCGTGGTTCCGGCATTGAATGGGACGTTCGCAAAAAGAACCCTTATGCTGCTTATGATAAAGTTGATTTTGCTATCCCTGTAGGTAAAACTGGTGACTGTTACGATAGATACCTTGTTCGCGTAGAAGAGTTAAGACAATCTAACCTTATTATTAGACAATGTATTGAATGGCTTAGAAAAAACCAAGGGCCAATTAAACTGGACTCACACAAAATCACTCCTCCTTCAAGACTTAAGATGAAACATGATATGGAAGCATTAATTCATCACTTCAAATTATTTTCTGAAGGATTTTGCTTACCTGAAGGGGAAGTTTATAGTCCAGTTGAGGCACCAAAAGGTGAATTTGGTATCTATTTAGTATCTGATGGTGCAAATAAACCTTATCGAATGAAAATTCGCGCACCTGGATTCGCACATTTATCCAGTTTTGATGAAATGGTTAGAGGACATATGCTAGCCGATGCGGTAGCGATCTTGGCGAGCCAAGATATTGTCTTTGGAGAAGTTGATAGATAAAAGGGTTATGACTTATGTCAGATAAGGCAACACAAATGAAAACACAATTTGTAAGTGACACAGGCTTAAAAGAAATTGATACCTGGATTGCAAAATATCCGAAATCAGAGCGACAATCCGCAGTTATGAGGGGTTTAATGGTAATTCAAGAAGAACATGGTTACCTAACATCTGAGCTTATGACTGACTTAGCCAACTATCTAGAAATGCCTCCAATAGCAGTATTTGAGGTAGCTAGCTTTTATTCTATGTATGAATCAAAACCAATTGGTCGTAATTTAATAAACGTCTGCACAAATATTTCTTGCAAATTACGAGGGAGTGCGGAGATAGTCAACCACTTGGAGAAAAAGCTAAACATCACACTTGGTGAAACAACAAAAGATAATAAATTCACGCTAAGGCAAATAGAATGTTTAGGGGCCTGTGTAAATGCTCCAATGATGCAAATCAATAAAGATTATCATGAAAATCTTGAGAACAAAAAAATAGATGAAATTTTAGAGAATTATAAGTAAGCTATACTGCGCGCGGTCACAATCTGAAGTTTTTTTTGACGACGTTATTTTTGTGTCAGTTTGCCGTTTAAATCGCAGCGCAATAGCTGGACTATTGTCAAGATTTAAACGGCAAAATGGCGCGAAAATAGCAAGTCAAAAACTTCAGATTGTGACCGCGCGCAGTATAATTCATCTTTTAAGGTGAATAAATTAAATTCTGGGTTTTAAATAATTTGCCCAATTCATCTACTTGCTTTTTAAGAGAAGAAAGTAGGGAAAAATACAGAGGTCTAATGAATGGTTGAGCTAAATCAAGTTTGTTTTCGAACAATGCATATGAAAGAACCATGGAGCTTATCTGCATATGAAAGTGTAGGTGGATATAGCTCTTGGCGTCGTATTTTAAAGGAACAAACTCCTCCGCAAAAAATAATTGATGAACTTAAACTATCAGCTCTTCGTGGTCGTGGTGGTGCTGGTTTCCCAACAGGCCTCAAATGGAGTTTTATAAATAGAAATACACCTGGCCAAAAGTATGTTGTGTGTAATTCTGATGAAGGCGAACCAGGAACATGTAAAGATAGAGATATTCTTCGCAATAACCCTCATCAACTCATCGAAGGTCTAGCAATTGCTGGATATACAATGGGAGCAACTGTTGGTTACAACTACATCAGAGGTGAGTTTTGGGAGCCTTATGAAAGAATTGAGCAAGCACTTAAAGAAGCATATGCAGCTGGCCTATTAGGTAAAAACATCTTGGGTTCAAATTTTGATTTTGACCTACACAATCATCTTGGTGCAGGGGCTTACATTTGTGGTGAAGAAACAGCTTTGCTAAATTCCCTAGAAGGGAAAAAAGGCCAACCACGATTCAAGCCGCCATTTCCAGCTAATTTTGGCTTATATGGCAAACCTACAACAATCAACAATACAGAAACATACGCATCAGTACCTGTGATTATGGAGAAAGGTGGACAGTGGTTTTTAGATTTAGGCAAACCCAATAATGGTGGTAGTAAATGTTTTAGTGTTAGTGGCCATGTAAATAAACCTGGAAATTATGAAATTCCTCTTGGAACACCATTCAAAACATTATTAGAACTTGCCGGCGGCATAAAAGATGGCCGTAAACTAAAAGCAGTAATACCTGGTGGTTCTTCTATGCCTGTCTTAAAGGGTGAGGTTATGATGGGCTTAGATATGGATTTTGATAGTATCCAAAAAGCTGGGTCTGGTCTTGGATCAGGCGCGGTAATTATTATGGATGAAACCACCTGCATGGTGGATGTATTATACAGACTATCGGAATTTTATATGGATGAATCTTGTGGTCAATGTACGCCTTGCCGTGAAGGCACCGGATGGTTAGTACGATTACTCCATAAGATTAAATCAGGGCACGGTGAAAAAGATGATATAGATAAACTTGTACGAGTTGCCGATGGAATCGAAGGGCGAACTATATGTGCGCTTGGTGAAGCAGCCGCGTGGCCAGTACAAAGTTTTGTTAAAAACTTTCGGCATGAGTTCGAGGCTTTTATTAAAAAGAACGCTGGCTAATTTAGTTATTATTCAATAATAACTTTTATCTTATAAAAAGAATTAGTCTTTTGAAATGAATAAATTATAGAGAAGGTTAACAATGGCAACCATTGAAATCGATGGCAAAACTATTGAAGTAGAAAACGGGAAAATGATAATCGAAGTAGCAGATGATGAGGGAATTTATATTCCTAGATTTTGTTACCATAAAAAATTATCCGTAGCAGCAAACTGCAGAATGTGTCTCGTGGAAGTTGAAGGCGGCAGAAAAACTGTGCCGGCTTGTGCGACTCCAATTAATAATGGAATGAAAATTTTCACTAAATCAGAAGCCGCTGTTAAATCTCAAGAAGCTGTTATGGAGTTTTTGCTTATCAATCACCCATTGGATTGTCCTATTTGCGATCAAGGTGGTGAATGCGAGTTACAAGATATATCCATGGGATTTGGTAAAGATAAATCCAACTATACTGAAGGCAAATTATCAGTAGCAGATGACAACTTAGGCTCATTAATTGCAACTGAAATGACTCGCTGTATAAAATGTACACGCTGCGTTCGCTTTGGTGATGAAATAGTAGGACTTCCAGAACTTGGTGGTATAGGTAGAGGTGAAGATATACAAATTAGTACTTATATCCAACATAGCATGCAATCAGAAGTATCTGGAAATATTATTGATCTATGTCCAGTTGGCGCGTTAACATCTAAGCCATATAGATTTTCAGCTAGAGCATGGGAGATGACTCAATCTCCAAGCATAGCACCACATGATTGCTTGGGGTCAAATGTATATTTACATACCAGGCGCGATAAATTATTAAGAGTAGTTCCTAAAGAAGAAGAGCAAATTAATGAAACATGGCTTTCAGATAGAGATAGATTTAGCTATTTAGGGTTACATAGCCAACATCGCGCAACGAACCCTATGATAAAACGTAATGGCCTTTGGCATGAAGTTGAATGGCAAGAAGCCTTGGATTTCGCAGCAGCTGGTATTGGAAAAATTTTAAAAAATTCTGGGCCAGAACAATTTGCAGCATTTTCTTCACCTTCTGCAACTATAGAAGAAATGTTTCTTTTACAAAAACTAATGCGCAGTTTTGGCGTCAATAACCTAGACTACAGACTTCAACAAACTGACTTTAGTGATCAAAACTTACGCCCGGTATTAGAGAAAAATAGCCTATTTTTTGCAGATATTGAAAAACAAGAACAAATATTCATAATTGGCTGCAATGTTGACAGAGAAGTACCTTTGGCTAGCGTAAGAGTTAGGAAAGCTTTTCTAAATGGCGCAAAAGTATCAGCTATTAATCCAGTTAAATATAAATATAAATTTACCGTAACAAATGAGATTACAGCTTCTCCTGATGAATTAGTATTTCAGCTTGCGTCAGTTTTGGCTGAAGTTGTTAGCACAGAAAAGAACTTACCTGCTGAAGTGTTAAGATTAACTGTAGGTTTAGTACCAGAAACCGCAGCAAAAAATATTGCTAAATCTTTATCTAACCATAACTCAGTTATTTTAACTGGTGCTATTTTTGAGAATCATCCGCATGCTGCAATTTTAAGAACTCTAACTAATCTTATCGCTCAGTATTCAGGAGCAAAAATTATTAGATTTACCGTTGGGGCAAATGCTTTCGGCGCTAGTATTTCTGGCATAATTCCTCACCGTGAAGCTTTTGGAAAGAGTTTAAGAGAACCAGGACTAGATGTAGTTTCTGCCATTTCTAATAAACTAAAAGGCTATCTCCTATTAGGAGTTGAAGCTGGATACGATTTTGCCAATCCAAAAGCAGCAAGACAATCTATGCTTGGTGCTGAATTTATAGTAGCTTTATCAGCATTTGTAACCGATGGTTTGAAGGAATATTCAAATGTTATATTACCTATCGCACCATACGCAGAAACATCAGGCACTTACGTTAATATTGACGGTACATTCCAAACTACTACTGGGGCTATTAAACCATTTGCCTCAGCGCGACCTGCTTGGAAAGTTCTAAGGGTATTAGGTAATACTATGAAATGTAATGGCTTCAATTATACATCTTCCGCGGAGATTCTTGATGAAATAAATTCAGCTGTTTCTATGATGAGTGAGCTAAAAGGCAATTTTATTTATCCTGAATCATTACCTGCTGCCAAAAATACTATTGTCAGAACTGGCGAGTGGCCTATATACGGAATCGATTCTATTTTACGGCACGCTCCAGAATTACATGCAGCTGGATCTGCAGATAAATCTGTAATTAAAATTCATCCTAAAACTGCACAAAAACTTAAATTAGGAGAAAATGCGACTGTATCTCAAGGAGATATTGAGATAACATTACCTCTAATTATGGATGAGCGGATTGCTCCAGATACAGTCTGGGTATTAAATGCCATGCCAGAAACTATTGATCTTGGCCATGCGTTTGCTCCAATAACAATTAAATAGGTAAAAACCATGCTACAAAATACCGGCATATTACTTTGGATCATAATTAAAATATTAATTATTGTACTTCCATTACTTCTATGTGTTGCATATCTAACATATGCTGAAAGAAAAGTAATAGGTTATATTCAAACACGTATCGGTCCAAATAGAGTTGGCTTTAGAGGACTCCTACAACCGTTTGCCGACTTGATAAAACTAATTCATAAAGAAATTATTATCCCGAATGCATCTAATAAATTTTTATTTATAGCAGCACCGCTATTTGCACTAGCAGCTTCTTTGTCAGGCTGGGCAGTAATACCATTTAACGATGGCTTAGTATTATCAGATATAAATGCCGGCATTTTATTTATTTTTGCTGCAAGCTCATTAAGTGTGTATGGAGTATTAATTGCTGGCTGGGCGTCCAACTCTAAATATGCTATGTTAGGGGCTCTACGAAGCGCAGCACAAACAGTTTCATACGAAATAGCTATGGGATTTTCACTTGTTGGCGTCTTGCTTGCAGCAGGAAGCATGAATCTATCTGATATTGTAGCTGCCCAAAATGGCGGCATCTCCCACTGGTTATTTATCCCTTTACTACCATTATTTATGGTATTTTGGATTGCCGGAATCGCGGAAACAAATCGTGCTCCATTCGATTTAGCAGAAGGGGAATCAGAAATTGTAGCTGGATTTCATGTTGAATACTCATCCATTGGATTCGCTTTATTCTTCATGGCAGAATACGCAAGTATGATATTAATTTCAGTTCTTTTATCAATTTTATTTTTAGGCGGTTGGTTATCACCTTTTCAAGGTATTCCTGTTTTAAATGACATTTTCTTTTTTGTACCGAATTTTGTCTGGCTTGCCATAAAAACAGGATTTTTCTTATTCGTTTATTTATGGATAAGAGCCACGTTTCCTAGATATCGTTACGATCAATTAATGCGTCTTGGCTGGAAGGTGCTAATCCCGGTTACTATTGTCTGGATTGTTGTTACAGCGGCAATGGTATTGGAAAAATTAAAACCATGGTTTAACTAGTATGAGTAAATCAATGAATAAAACATATAAATATATAAAACATTACATACGCAGTTTTATATTGTGGGAGTTATTGCAAGGCCTAGCAGTAACACTTAAATATTTTTTCAAAAAGAAAACAACGGTCCAGTTTCCTGAAGAAAAAACTCCCTTATCTCCAAGATTTAGAGGAATGCTGGCTCTTAGACGCTATCCAAATGGTGAAGAGAGATGTATCGCCTGCAAACTATGCGAAGCAGTTTGTCCTGCACTAGCTATAACTATAGAATCTGAACCAAGAGAAGATGGTTCTAGAAGAACAACTAGATATGATATAGATGCATTTAAATGTATTAACTGCGGATTGTGTGAAGAATCTTGTCCTGTGGACTCAATAGTAGTTACGCCGATCCACCATTATCATATCAGTGAACGAGGACAAAATATTTTAACTAAAGAAAAACTGCTCGCCATAGGCGACTTAATGGAAACAAAATTAGCACAAGATCGCGCAGCTGACGCTAAGCTGCAATACTTGTAAAAAATTAAGACAGAATAACTAAGGGTAGTTTATGCACAATGTATTACAACAAGTAATTTTTTATATATTTGCTGGATTAACTATTTTTTCAGCATTAATGGTTATTACACAAAATAACCCTGTACGTTGCGTGCTTTTTTTAGTCCTGGCCTTTATTTCTAGCTCAGTTTTATGGATATTAGTCTATGCAGAGTTTCTAGCACTTATTTTAGTTTTAGTTTATGTTGGTGCAGTTATGACCTTATTTCTATTTGTGGTCATGATGCTAAATATTGATATAGAATCAGCTAAAAAGGATATAATTAAAAAACTTCCTATTGGCCTTGTTTTTGTTGCTATATTAGTATCCCTGCTATTCGGGGCATTACCTAAAAACCTCTTAACTTCATCTGTTGAAACTACGAAAAATAATTCTTCTAATATCGTTATACTTGATGATAAAGCATCTACTAGAAAAATTTCCAATACTGAAGCATTAGGAATGGTACTTTACACAGATTATTTTCTAGCTTTTGAATTAGCAGCAGTTATCCTATTAACAGCTATTATAGCAGCTATAACATTAGCTCATAGAGCACCAATCCGCTCAAAGAGGCAAAATGTTACTAAGCAAATCATGACTGAAAGAAATGAAAGAATTAAGCTTGTGCAGATGCCTGCAGAGAAATAGTTTCGAAATGCAATATGTGTATCTTTATCAGTAACAAGATAATTAGAAGCTTGCCCAATATCTCCAATCATGTTAATCTTCGAGACGCGTTAGCTTAGATATACTTGACTTTATGACTTTTTAACCTAGAAAAAGCAGTTGAGATCGTAGCGAGAATGACTAATGTGCTGAATTTTAAAGATTTTTTCATGTTTTTTTGACGAAGGCATAGTCACCACTATGGTGAGTTAAAAAAACATGAAAAAATCTTTAAAATTCAGTGCAGTAGGCATTCGTAGTAGAGCTCAACTGCTTTTTCTAGGTTTAAAGACATGTTCTAAAATGCGTCTTTGCGAGCGATAGTGAAGCAATCTAGAGCCCTTAAACGTCCCCAGATATAGGCTTATTGTTAATCCGTATAATTATTGTCTATCACATATAATTTTTGACAATAATACTTTATTAAGGACCACCGAATGATACCGGTTATGCATTATTTGATGTTGTCAGCAATTTTATTTGGTTTTGGACTTATTGGTATAGTTATCAATAGACGAAATGTTATTTTGCTACTAATTTGCATTGAACTAATGCTCCTTGGTGTTAATACCAACTTTATAGCATTCTCTCACTACTACGGACAAAGCGCTGGCGAGGTTTTTGTATTTTTTATCTTAACAGTTGCTGCTGCTGAAGCGGCTATTGGTTTGGCTATAGTAATGTTGCTTTATAGGAATCGAGGCAATATTAACGTTAATCTAATGAATCATTTAAAAGGGTAGCAACGTGAGTATTTTACAATGTTGTATGATTATTGTTTTTGCACCATTATTTGGGGCAACAATATCTGGTTTTTTTCGTAATCAAATAGGACGAAAAGGTGCACAATTTGTTACGATTGCTGGCGTAGGAGTTTCTCTGGCTTTAGCAATTTATATAGCTATCACCTACCACTCAACGCACAGCCTGCCTTTATATTTTAATTTATACACTTGGGTAACTGGTGAAGACATATTTCCATTTTCATTTCATATCGGGTTTCTAATTGACTCATTAACCATTACCATGTTACTTATTGTCACATTTGTATCATTTTTAGTCCACATTTATAGTATTGGTTACATGGCAGATGATGCTGGTTATCAGAGATTTTTTAGTTATATATCATTATTCACCTTTATGATGCTAATGTTAGTAACCGCTAATAACTTTCTACAACTATTTTTTGGGTGGGAAGGTGTTGGCCTAGTATCATACCTATTGATTGGATTTTGGTACCACAAAGAATCAGCCAACCAAGGTAGTTTAAAAGCCTTTTTGGTTAATAGAGTTGGTGATTTTGGCTTCATCTTAGGTATTGGGTTAATTCTAACTTATTTCGGAAGTATAGATTACGCAGATGTTTTTTCTAAAGCTGGTACTATTTCCAGTGAAACTATTAGCATCTTCGCTGGTTATCAGTGGTCAGTTATTACTGTAACTTGCTTATTACTATTTGTTGGAGCTATGGGTAAATCTGCTCAGGTCCCTCTGCACGTATGGCTGCCTGAATCAATGGAAGGCCCAACCCCAATTTCAGCACTAATACATGCAGCCACCATGGTAACAGCTGGTGTATTTATGATGGCACGAATTTCCCCTCTAATTGAGTTATCAACAACCGCTCTTAGTTTTGTATTAGTAATTGGTGCGACTGGTGCACTATTTACAGGAATTCTTGGCCTAGTAATGAATGATATTAAACGAGTTGTTGCGTATTCCACACTATCTCAACTTGGTTATATGATGGTTGCAATGGGTGCTTCGGCTTACAGCGCTGGAATATTCCATTTGTTAACACATGCCTGCTTTAAAGCGCTATTATTTTTAGGTGCTGGCTCTGTAATAATAGGCTTGCATCATGAGCAAGATATGCGAAAAATGGGCGGTCTTTGGAAAAAAATGCCTATAACTTATATAACTTTCTTAATTGGTAGTTTAGCTCTTTGTGCAATTCCTCCATTTGCTGGATTTTACTCTAAAGATACGATTATCGAAGCTGTAAGCTTTTCAAGCATACCTGGGGCTCAATACGCATATTTTTGTGTTGTAATTGGAGCAATGGTTACCGCCATGTATTCATTTAGAGCTGTATTCATGACCTTTCACGGCAAACCAAAAATGAATGATAAGACTTTTTCTCATGTCAAAGAATCTCCATGGGTTGTTTGGTTACCATTAGTTATCCTTGCTGTGCCATCTATCATTATTGGTTATATCCTATATATGCCTATGCTATTTGATAAACCAAATTTATTAGCAGACTCTCTGTTTGTCTTGCCAGAACATAATGTTCTTCTTGAGCTTGGCAAAGAAATTACTTCTTCTTTTGAGTCAATGTTACATGCACCTACTTCCATAGTATTTTGGTTGACGATTTCTGGTATTCTAGTTGCATGGGTATGCTACATTGCCTTACCGAAGCTTCCAGAGTTACTGTCTAAGAGGCTATCTATTTTATACAACATACTTGTTAAAAAATACGGTTTTGATTGGTTCAATGAGCATGTATTTATGAACGGTACGAAGGGCATAGGTAGAATATTTTATACTATTGCTGATCAAAAATTAATAGATGGTGCCGCAGTTAATGGAACTGCTAAAACCATAGGCTGGCTAGCTAAAACAACTAGAACCATGCAAAATGGTTATTTATACAGGTACGTAACTGTTATGATGCTTGGATTATTTGGTTTTTTACTTTGGTTCTTATATTAACTTCTACTTTATAAAACTAATCTCATTTTAAAAAGTAGTACCTAAAGGGTGTTGGTTATGGGGCATTTGCTTAATATCTTAATTTGGTTGCCAATTCTTGGCGCTGGTTTGATTTTATTCTTAGATAACAATAACAATGCAAATAAATTGCGTTATATGGCGCTGGGCACCGTCTTTTTAACCATAGCTCTAAGTTGCTTGTTATTTAAGGATTTTGATACAAATACTTATACTATGCAGTATATTGAAGATATACCTTGGATGAAATCATTCGGCATAAGTTACACATTAGGAATTGATGGTTTATCCTTACTTTTAATAGTACTTTCTATATTTACTAACTTAGTTGTTATTTTGGCAACGTGGGATAGCATCAAAAAACGAGTTGCCCAGTATTTAGCTGCGTTTTTAATTATGCAAGGACTATTGGTTGGTGTGTTTGCAGCCATGGATGCAATTGTCTTTTATATTTTCTGGGAAGCAACTCTCATCCCTATGTACTTAATTATTGGAATATGGGGATCTGATAACCGTGTTTATGCGGCAATCAAATTTTTCCTATATACTTTTCTAGGATCAGTTTTAATGCTTGCATCATTCTTATATTTAGGATACCAAGCAGGTAGCTTCAATATAGAAACTTTCTATACTTTAAACTTGAGTCTTCCAGTACAAACTCTTATTTTTATTTCTTTCTTCTTAGGTTTTGCAATAAAGATCCCTATGTTTCCTGTACACACTTGGTTACCAGACGCCCATACCGAAGCCCCAGCCGGGGGATCTGTTGTGCTTGCTGCTATCCTATTAAAACTTGGTGCATATGGATTTATTAGATTTGCGCTACCGATAGTTCCTGATGCATGTAACAAGTACGCGATGATAATGGTTGTACTTTCACTTATAGCTATAGTTTATGTAGGTTTAATAGCTATAGTACAAAAAGATATGAAAAAGCTTATAGCTTATTCCTCTATTTCGCATATGGGATTTGTGACATTAGGATGCTTTGCAATTTATGCAGTTGCTGGAAAATCAAGCCCGCAAACAGCTGCATTGCTCTTAGAAGGTGCTATTATTGTGATGATATCCCATGCATTTATCTCTAGCGGCATGTTTGCTGGAGTTGGCTATATCTACGATCGCTTACACACTAGAAACATTGCTGATTTTGGCGGAATTGTTAATACCATGCCTATTTTTGCAACTTTTTTTATGCTATTTGGAATGGCAAACGCTGGACTACCAGGAACATCTGGTTTCGTTGGTGAATTTATGGTTATTCTAGCAAGTATGAAAGTTGGTTTCTGGATAGCATTTTGGGCAGCCTTAACTTTAATCTTAGGCGCTGCTTATACTTTATGGATGTATAAAAGAGTGGTATTTGGCGTTGTTACCAACAAAAAAATAGAAGAAGTTAAAGATTTATCTAAATTTGAAATAAGTGCATTTGTACTTCTAGCTATATTTATTATAGGCATAGGCGTATATCCAAAACCATTACTGTCCTATGTTCATCAAACTGTAAATCACACAATTGAACTTGCATATAAAACAAAGGGTTAAATAACCATGACCGAAATAATCGACACATTAAATTATGCTCTACCAGAAATTGTTATTCTAACAACAGCTTGCATTGCCATACTTGGAGATTTATTTCTTAAATCTAAATGCAAATCAATAGCGCTAAATATTTCATGCCTAGGCCTAATTGTCGCTGCTATTATTAGCTATTTCTCTATCGGTCTATTTGGCAAAGTTGTATTTAATGGCCTATTCATTAGTGATGATGCGGCCCAAATGATGAAGTTATTCATCTACATAACTGTATTGCTAAGCTTTATTTATTCGAAACTCTACCTTGATGATAGAAATATGCCTGCTGGTGATTTCTATATTCTTGGAATGATGTCTACTCTTGGAATGATGATTTTGGTTTCTGCCAATTCTTTATTGACCATTTATCTTGGTGTAGAACTATTATCTCTGCCACTATACGCCATGACCGCCATGCGTAGAACCAGCGGTAATGCGGCTGAAGCGGCTATGAAATACTTTGTAATAGGTTCAATTGCTTCTGGCATGCTACTTTACGGGATGTCTTTACTATATGGTGCGACTGGCACTTTAAATCTTCAAGAACTAGCCCAATCAATCAGCTTGCATGGCAGTGAGCATACAAATTTACTAGCATTTGCTATGGTATTTGTTTTAGCTGGTGTTGGATTTAAATTAGCTGCTGTTCCATTCCATATGTGGGCACCTGATGTTTATGACGGCGCTCCAACTGCAGTTACCTTATTTTTAAGTGCTGCCCCTAAAATAGCGGCTATTGGTATGACATTACGCCTCCTGACAATTGGTCTTGTTCCTATGACTATTCAATGGCAACAAATTATTCTAGTAATGGCTCTATTATCTACCATGACCGGTAATTTACTAGCTATTGCCCAAACTAATATTAAAAGAATGTTTGCCTACTCAACAATTTCGCATATGGGATATGCATTATTTGGAATATTAGCAGCTAATGGGAATGGATATGCATCTGCTCTATATTACGTAATTATTTACTCTATTATGTCAGTTGGTGCATTTGGTTTATTAGTGCTATTGTCTCGTTCTGGCGTAGAAATTGAAAATATTGAAGATTTAAAGGGATTGAATAAACGTAGCCCATGGCTTGCTGCAATGATGATGATCATCCTCTTCTCAATGGCTGGCGTACCACCTACTGTTGGTTTCTTTGCAAAATTATTAGTATTAAAAGCCTTAATTGATGTTCATATGACTTGGGTAGCTGTACTTGGTCTTGCATTTGCTGTAATTGGTGCTTTTTATTATATACGAATTATTAAAGTAATGTATTTTGAAAAAATTTCTGCTAGCGAACCAGTTGAAATTCCCAAGTTCGCTACCGCTATATTTTCTTTAAATTGCCTTGCATTACTGTATTTAGGATTATTTCCTAGTGCGCTAATTTCAGCCTGCATGAATTCGCTGACTTAAATTTCTGATTTTGCTTGATAGTTAATCCTAGAAAAAGCAGTTGAGCTCTACTACGAATGCCTACTGCTCAAAGTTACCATACATGCTTGTTTTAGCAAGAATATGTCCATCCATTGCTCGTGACAAATCATCTTCTGAAGGCTTATCTTCTATTTCTAATTTTTCAATATCTAATGCATACAAATGAAAATAATAAGCATGATTCTGTCCGGCTGGTGGATTCATCCCGGCATATCCATCTGTGTCATAATTGCTCATTCCAAATTTAAAACCTTTTACTCCTGGAACCAAATGTAAAACTTCTGCAGAAATATCATAAACAATCCAATGCACAAAGGGAAAGCCAACAACTGGCTCAGCGTCGTAATCTATCATAATTAAAGCAAAAGATTTAGTTCCTTTAGGAGCTCCAGACCATTTTACATCCGGAGATATATTTTCAGCTTTATAACTATATTTAACTGGAATTGTTCCTCCAGTTTCAAAATCACTACTAGTTATCGAAAATTTATTTTGCATTACATCTTCCATCCTAATTTCTCCAAAAACATAAATAATTCTAAAAAAAGCAGTTGATCTCGTAGCGAGAATGACTAATATTTCGAGGTATACTGCGCGCGGTCACAATCTGAAGTTTTTTTTGACGACGTTATTTTTGTGTCAGTTTGCCGTTTAAATCGCAGCGCAATAGCTGGACTATTGTCAAGATTTAAACGGCAAGATGGCGCGAAAATAGCAAGTCAAAAACTTCAGATTGTGACCGCGCGCAGTATATATACCTGAAAATTTGAAAATATGTTTACATAGTACTAGTCTTAAAGCAAGAATAATAAAAAATTATGAACTGGACTTTATGACTTTTTCAAAAAGCACTCAAAATTGTCGTCTTTGCGAACAAAGTGAAGCAATCTAGTGACGTCTAAGGGCTCTAGATTGCTTCACTATCGCTCGCAAAGACGCATTTTAAAACATGTCTTTAAAATTCAGTGCGGTAGGCATTCGTAGTAGAGCTCAACTGCTTTTTCTAGGTTGAAGTATCTAAAGCTGTACATAAGAATAAGAGGTGAAACTATGGCTCAGAAGATATCAGATCAGTATGGTGGATTATTTCACGATGATGAGTCAATTTATTACCACCAATTAGAAAAATGCGCTGATTCATTAAGAGCATGCGCACATAACATGGTTAAATTCATAGATAAATTACAAAATAAAACGGAGGCCTTAAAAAATTTAAAAAAATCATATTTGCAAATTGAGTCAATGCCCGCTAAAAATCTATGTCATGGAATTGAAGATATAAAATCAAGCTTACTTAAAGTTGAGTTCTTATCTAAAAACTCAACTATAGCTAAAAACCACCAAGATGATTTTATAGGTTTTTTTGAACTACAAAACTCTTTCAATGCAGAAGTAAATGCATTTGTGAAAAAGGTAATTCAACTAGAAATGTTTGGTTAAAGGGGATTTTTATGTCGGAAATTGAGAAAAACTTAGCAGAGACGGCACATGCAGCAGTAGAACTTAGTGATGCTTGCCTAGAAATAATTTCAAATTTCCCAAATTTACCTTCTAAAATTAGACAGCAGGCGCAAGAAATAGTAGATGAAGCAATTCAAAATCAAAATCATATCCAACAAACTCAGAATCATCGGCTAGGTCATTAGACTTCTTTCGAAACTCTACTGCAGAGGTGAATTGCTTCGTCGATTCAGTGCTCGAATCCTCATGTACTGACGTGTACACTGCGGTTCTACGCGCCCCATCTCCTCGTACTTCACTCTACTGCAGCGAGTCTCGAAGAAGTCTATTGATTTAACCATTTATTCAATATAATAATGAGCTCCTCAATCCCTTTTTTCTTAGTTGATGAAAATACTTGTAAAGAAAGAAGGTTGTCTGGGACGAGTTCATAATGCTTATATACACCTTGTAAAGTTCTATTTACTTCGGAATTACTGACTTTATCAGATTTTGTTAACAAAATATGAACAGGCAACTCCCGATTTAAAGCCCAATCTATCATCATTTGATCTAAATCTTTTAATGGATGACGAATATCCATTACCACAACCAGTCCTTTAAGGCTTTTTCTAACCTCTAAATAATTCGCTAAATTCTTTTGCCAATCTAACTTCACTTGCAAAGCGACTTTTGCATATCCATAACCTGGCAAATCAACTAATCGATGCGTTTCATCATTTATAGAAAATAAATTAATAAGTTGTGTACGGCCTGGAGTTTTACTAGTTCTAGCAAGGTTTTTATTATTAGTTAAGCAATTTAAAGCACTAGACTTTCCAGCATTTGAGCGTCCAGCAAACGCAACTTCCGCACCAATATCTTCAGTCAATTGAGAGACTTTGGCCGCACTTTTCATAAATATTGCTTTAGTATAAGGATTGACTAACATGTTTTTAAAATAATGTTTTCATAAAGGCTATGAAATGGTATCCTTGAATCCATTTTAGTGCAAGTACTAACCCTCATGAAATTAAATTTACTAACATGCTTATTAACATTATCTATATATTCTGGATATGTGTTATCAGAGGGAGATTCAGCAAAAGGGGAAGCAAAAGCGATAATTTGCAGCGCTTGTCACGGCAATGACGGCATTAGCATCAATCAAGAATGGCCAAACTTAGCTAGCCAACATGCCAAATATATAATAAAAGAACTAACTGATTTTAAAAATGGAAAAACGAGGCAAGAGCCGACTATGACTGCCATGGTTGCTAATTTATCTGATACTGATATCGATGATTTGGCAGTTTTTTATGCATCTAAAGGTCTTAAAATTTCTGAAAAAGTTAAAGAAAAAACAGCTCGTGGAGAGGAAATTTACCGCCGAGGAGATTTACAAAAACATATAACCGCATGCATTGCTTGCCATGGACCAGATGGCAAAGGAAATGGCCCAGCCGGATTTCCTTTATTATCTGGACAAAATCCTAAGTATACAATCAAACAATTAAACTTGTTTAAAGATAAAAGTAGAACAAATGATATTAACTCCATAATGCAAGACATAAGCCAACATATGAGCATTGAAGATATGCAAAATGTGGCGGATTATATCTCTATCTTACATTAGACTCCTTGCATACATAACCATAATGGCCGCAATATCTTTGTCACTAAGATGCGTCCTTTGACCTATATTAACATCTTTATTTACAGGAGTTATGGTCTGCTGACCATTTTTAGAAAAAGCATAAGCACTATAGTGCATTAATGAATCATAATCATATTCCAACAAATCCTGACCATCCCCAATATGTTGATTAAAATTAAACTTATAATCTTCATCAATATTATCCCATAAAATAGTGACATATTTGTCTCTATCAGCCCTAGACTGCTCATGCCACAAACCAATAGCATGACCTATCTCATGTGCAGCACTAAACGGTTTACAACTAATGGCTATTTTAACTATCTGCTCGCCGCCTTGTTTCCCAACAAAAGATGAGCTGTTTTTTCCGTTAAAAGATACAAATAGTAAATAATCAGGATAATTATGTGCGTTTTCAGTGGTAATTTCTATAAATTTAATTACTGTCTGTGTTTCCCAAAGATGCATGGCGTTAAGTACGGCGTTTTTATTTTCTTCGGATAGATCGCCAAATTTATATGGAACTTCGCCATTTACCCATCGTTCACCGCCAATTTGCCGAATAATAGCAGCTCGCGGTATTTTATCTATTTGTGATAATTTTTTAACTAAAATATCACCTTCAACCACAGCAAAACCATCCTCTTTTTCGTAAATAATTTCTTTTGCTCTAGCTTGCGAATCATAATAAATAAAATTTCCAAAATTCTCTGCGCTGAATCCAACCCCAGAAACTATTAAGAAAAACACGTATTTAATAATTCTCATTTTAAACTCTTCCCTGCATATTTAATGCCAATTGATATACATCATTTTTTGCTGACTTAGTTAGAACACAAGCTAATTTAACCGCCTGTTTTAAAGGCAATTCCCCCAGTAAAACTTCCAATACCTCCTTGATATTATTAGGCGCTTCAGAAATCTCCCTAGGTGGAATGATTACTACAAATTCACCTTTTATATGACCAGCATCCGCTTTTAGCCAATTTTCTATTTCTAAAATAGTTCCAGCGATTATTCTCTCATAAGTCTTAGTCAGCTCTTTAGCTAACACCATTTGACACGTAGATCCAAATATATCACTAGCATCTTTAATAAAATCCATAATTCTATGCGTTGATTCATAAAAAATCAGGGTATGATTAATATTTTTCAAACTACTTAGCTTTGCATACCTTGCAGAGTGCTTTGCTGGCAGAAATCCAAAAAAACTAAGCTCATCACAAGGAATTCCTGATGCTGATAATGCCGAAATAAACGCACATGCCCCAGGAATTGGCACAACATTAATATTATTTTTTTTAGCAAGATTAACCAAAGGAAAACCAGGGTCGCTAATTATTGGAGTGCCAGCATCACTCACCAGCGCAAATGACCGCCCTAAAAGCAACTGCTGGATTATTTCAATCGACTTATCATTTTCATTGTGGGCATGCATAGATTGCAGAGGCTTTTTTATGCCGAAAGAAGTTAAAAGATG
>Ga0155559_1109_pt1 | contig 25860 bp, 18 predicted proteins | sample RifCSPhighO2_12_FD_107216 | JGI IMG/M metagenome (GOLD analysis project Ga0155559, IMG submission 107216) | Legionellales bacterium RIFCSPHIGHO2_12_FULL_35_11
AAGATGGGATGCTAATCGTGTAAGTTATTGTTGCACGGCTCCTTAGTACTGACGAAGAGCTCCGAGGTTAAGCCGAGACGACTAAACCATACGAATTTCAAAGAATAATCGGAGTTTTACGATGGTTCTAAAAAAAATAGTAATTAAGATTTTAAAAGTTTGACGCGCTTCTCTTAAGTTGAAGCAAAAGTTTAAGAGCCAAATTGAATACATACATAGCAAATATTTGCGCATACATAATATGCACTATACCGAGACAAGCCTATAAAGATTCAAGTGCTGCACGTTCTGCAGTCGCCACCAATTTGTGGAAAGCCTTCACTCACGAGTATTTGCTATCATTATTTTTATTCCTGTATAACATTTTTAAAATTTTTTATAAAAGTCATAACCAAATAAACCCTTTTATAAAAAAATCATACACGCCTATAAAAATATTTTACTCTAGCTCCAAACTACTATACTTCGTGAAGTACAACTTAAGAAAAAGCGCCCTTTTGAGGGGTTAACGATGGAAAAGATGTTAATTAATGCGACTGAAAATGAAGAAATTCGTGTCGCACTGGTTAAAGACAATTATTTATATGATTTAGATATAGAAACACATACTGATGTAAAGAAAAAGGGTAATATTTATAAAGCAGTAGTAACTCGCCGCGAGCCAAGTCTAGATGCAGTTTTCGTTGAATATGGTGCAAAAAGACAGGGATTTTTACCGCTTAAAGAAATATCACCAGAATATTTTGTAAAAAAACTACCTGATGGCGAAAAAGTTGCAATTACTAGCCTCATTCGTGAAGGGCAAGAACTTCTTGTACAAGTAGACAAGGAAGAGCGTGGTAATAAAGGCGCGGCTTTAACCACCTATATTACTTTAGCTGGTTGCTATCTAGTTCTTATGCCAAATAGTCCTCGGTCTGGGGGAATTTCTAGGCGGATAGAGGGTGAAGAGCGTGACGAATTGAAGGCCACCCTGAATTCATTAGAGCTCAAAGAAGACATGGGTGTTATAATTCGCACGGCTGGTGTTGGAAAAGGGCAAGACGAGCTCCAAGCTGATCTAGATATGCTATGCAACCAATGGAACGCCATTACTGCTGCCTATAAAAATCAATTGGCTCCATGCTTAATTCACCAAGAAGGTGATGTAATAATTCGCTCAATTCGCGATAATTTAAGAAAATCTATTTCAGAAATGATTATCGATGATCAAGTGTCATATATTAAAGCCAAAAGATATATTGAACAAGTTAAACCAGATTTTCTACCACATTTAAAGCTATATAATAATGCGATTCCGCTTTTTAATTTTTACCAAATCGAAAGTCAAATTGAAACAGCTTACCAAAGAGAGGTATTGCTACCATCCGGAGGTGCATTGGTAATTGACAGAACTGAAGCCTTGGTATCAATAGATATAAATTCAGCAAAATCAACTGGTGGCTCAGATATAGAAACCACGGCATTGAACACAAATCTAGAAGCAGCAGAAGAAATAGCAAGACAATTACGTCTTCGTGATCTAGGTGGATTAGTTGTTATTGACTTCATAGATATGAGCTCAAGCAAAAATCAACGCGAAGTTGAAAATAAACTAAAAGATGCTTTAAAAACTGACAGAGCTAGAATCCAAGTAGGAAGAATATCTAGATTTGGGCTTCTAGAAATGTCACGTCAGCGTCTAAGATTATCATTAGGCGAGTCACATCAAGAGGTTTGCCCAAGATGCGAAGGTCGAGGTACGGTTCGTAATATAAAATCAAGCAGCTTATCTATTATCAGATTAATTGAAGAAGAAGCACTTAAAGAGCAAACAGCCGAAATACAAGTACAGCTTCCTGTTGAAATGGCTACGTTTATTATGAATGAAAAAAGAGAGTTTATTTTTAATATAGAAAAGAGGCATGGGGTAAATGTTATTATCATCTCAAATCCATACATGCATTCACCACAATATAACATCAGCAAAACAAATCAAGAAAATGTCAGTAAAAATAAGAAGCCAAGCTATGCGCTAATCCAACAACCAGAAGTAAATTTAACTCACGACACTGAAATTGCAAAACCAGATACTCCTGCTGTAAGCCAATTCCCTGAAAGAGAACTGCCTTCTGCAACTAAGCCAGGATTAATCAAACGGATTTTAAACTCTATTACTAACAGTAAAGTAGAAGAAGAAAAACCAAAGTCAGAACCAGCTAATCTGCAGAAAACACACAATAAAAATAAATCAAACCGCAGATATAATCAAAAAACCGAAAGGAAACCAACTTTGGCAAACCAAAACCGCAGTGGAAATACTACCCAACAAAAATCAGGCGCTAATCAGCACACTGGTACAAGAAGAAAACAAAACAAGCAACCAGGGAAAGTAATTCCATTGCAATCTGACAATGGTAAAAAGAAAGATACTACGTCGAAAGAGATAGGATAGGATAGGATAGGATAGGCAGGAAAAATTGCACTTAATAATTTCGCTGGTAGTAATATCCTTTTAAAATATGCAGATTTTTTAATCAAATATTGACAAGCTGGGTTATTAATAATACAATGATTACGAATTTTTAAACTAACTGGAGTAAAATATGCAGACAAAACTTGAACTAGCTAATACAATAATTTCAACCCGTTTAGCCGAGTTGCATTATACATTAAAACATGAACAAATAAAGCTTGCTGGCTTGCAGTTAGCTATTGATAACTATAGTGCATGGTTAAATACTGGCGACGAGAACAAGGAAGACGAACAAGATGACGATACAGCATTAGTTAATACAGTTTTATCTAGCATAAATTCTTGCATAAAAGACAAAAATAAACATGTTATTAGTATCCATAAAGTGGATAATGCCATGAGAAATATAAATGAATCATATGGCGCAACAAATAGTAAAATCGCTAAAATAGAAAATGAAATCGAGAAATTAAACAGCAATGCCAATACCTTAAATAAGGGAGTACTTACACAGCAGCATAACAACGCAAGCCAATATAAACATAACGATGTTAAATCTTCATTTGCTGGAAGTCTGGCATTTAAAATTATTACTGGTGTGATTGCTGGTGTAATTGCTTTAGCACTGACTGCAATATTAGTGCAAAATCTACTTCCTGCTGCTGCGGCTGCTGTAATCGGAACTGCTGTAGCATTTATATCTGCTGCAATTGCTCCTGTAGCAATGAACACAGCAATGTGGGCTGCTGCTGGCGTTGGCGCCTTAGCGTTAGGTGGCTTAGGTTACTCTTTAGGCAGACCATCTGTGTTTAAGAAAAATAGCGGCGGATTAGCAACACCTATAAGTGGGCAAGAAGGCACAAAAGATAGCCGTGAAAAATTGCAAGGACATATTTACTCGCAGAGTGATTCTGGTGTCTTTAATGAGTCTAAACAAGCTTTTCTTAAAGAAGTTACCACTGAAGAAGCCCAAGATATTGGATATGACGACCATCAATCCTTCGTATTTTGACTTTATAACAACGCGGTGTAAAAATTTAAAATAATGAAAAATGAAAGCGAGTTAATCGTGAGATGCTCGCTTTTTTATTTAAACCTAGAAAAAGCAGTTGGGCTCGTAGCGAGAATGCTTTTTCTAGGCTAGATTAAAAAACATAGGCGCAAAAAGCAAAAAACTAAAATTAGCATTTTGAGGTTAATTGGGTATAATCATTTAATATGATCATCTCTACCGAAATAGGAAGTTATGTTAACAAAAATCAACCAAATAACCACGCCAGACCTTATAGAAATAGACAAATTATTAGAAAAATGCCGCGCTGCAGACGGAAACACTATTCCAATTTACCGCCATTTAATTGAAAAGAGGCACCCCCTAAACTGTAATCTTTTACATTACATTAACAATAATCTTATTGCATACTTAAGAAGCTTCTTTTTCTACTCTGATGCATGTGAAATCACCCTAATGGTTGATCCGCAATATAGACGCAAAAAAATTGCAACTACGCTTCTAAATGAAATAACTCCGATGTTACGCCATGAAGGAATAAAAAAACTAATTTTTTCAACACCTGCCAAAATAAATAGTAAATGGCTTGAAAAATTAGGTCTCGCATATAAAAATAGCGAATTTCACATGAAATATGACCTTAATAAAAGTAACAGTGAAATTAAAACAATACCTGGGAAAATTCGCCTTGCCTCAAGCCAAGATATTCCAGATTTATGTAAAATTGATTTTAGTGCATTTCCAAACAAAAAGGCTGACCCTGACAATCTATTTCAGAATCTCCTTAAAACCGCAAATTGCACTATATTTGTGCTAACTTTGAATGACGCCACCATTGGGAAAGCTCATATTTTCACTGAACCAGATAAAGTCCGCCTGACTGACATCGGAATTTTACCCGAGTTTCGCTCGCAAGGATTTGGTAGCGCATTAATAAAACAATGTATCAAGCATGCCCTAGTTAGAAACAAATCCAATATAGTCTTAGACGTAGAAACATCCAATGAAGGAGCTCTTAAATTATACCAAAACTTAGGATTTGATATCATAAACTCCCATGATTACTGGACGACAACTAGCGAAAGCGATAATTTTGGACTTAATGGTATATTATAAACCTTTTGACCTGTTTAATAATTGCATTCAAGTAAAATAAATGCTAGAATTTTGCGGCCTAATAGTGAGGCATTGGATCACTGCCATTAAGTTAAGAAAAACACTGTCATTCCCGCGAGGGCGGGAATCCATTTCTAAGCAGGCACAGTGCTACTTTAGGGATAGATTCCCGCCTTCGCGGGAATGACAAAATCCTTAACTTAATGGCAGTGGGCATTGGATGATCCTAGAAAAAGCAGTTGAGCTCTACTACGAATGCCTACTGCACTGAATTTTAAAGGTTTTTTCATGTTTTTTTAACTCACCATAGTGGTGACTATGCCTTCGTCAAAAAAACATGAAAAAACCTTTAAAATTCAGTATATTAGTCATTCTCGCTACGAGCTCAACTGCTTTTTCCAGGGTGATTAATTTCAAGATTATTAGGGTCTGTTAACAGACCCTAAGGTATAACATAACCTCAATTAAGGTGGTTAACAAAGGATAAACGATGAAAAAAAGAGTAGTTATAACCGGCATGGATATTACCTCATCGATAGGAAGCGGGTTAAGTTCTTTCTGGGCTGCAGCTAAAAATGGAATATGCGGAATCGAGAGGATTACAAAATATGACCCGTCACCTTATCCAACTCAAATAGCTGGTGAAATCAAAGATTTATCCCTAGAGCACCTTCCTGAATTTAACCGACCTAAACGTTACCCTAGAGTAGCCCAATATGCTCTTTTTTGTACAAATGGTGCAATTAAACAAGCAGGATTAACTGCTGATGAATTAAAACACGCGGGAACATTCATTGGAACAAGTCTTGGTGGTACACCTGAACTTGAATCTGCATATTCTGCTTTTTATTCCGATCATTGGCGAAAAGTCCCGGCATTAAGCGTCATTCGTGGTATGCCGAATTCTGTGGCAAATCACATAGCAATTGCTTTTAATATCTGCGGACCAAACTCAACTATATCAAATGCCTGTGTATCATCTGCTGAAGCAATAGGCTCCGCATTTTCCCATATATCAGAAGGTAGACTTACTACTGCTATCTGTGGAGGTACTGAATCATTAGTTTGGGAAACGATAATGACCGCCTGGTGTAAACTACGAGTTATGTCTACACAAAATGACCATCCAAGCCTTGGATGCAGACCATTTGATTTAAATAGAGATGGTATGGTAATGGCTGATGGAGCAGGCATACTAGTTCTCGAAGAACTAGAACAAGCGAAAGCTCGCGGAGCTAAAATCTATGCGGAAATCATAGGATATGGCGCCAGTTGTGATGCATTTCATGTAACCGCGCCAAATACCGAAGGACAAACCCGCTCAATTCAGGCTGCGATTAAGAATGCTGATATTTCTGAAAATGAAATAAACTACATTCACGCTCACGGCACTGGCACAGAGCTAAATGACTTAACGGAAACTGAAACAATAAAAAATGTCTTCGGTGCAAGAGCGATTGATATTCCAATTACCGCCCAAAAATCTATGATTGGCCATGCAATCGGTGCTGCGGGCGCCATGCAAATAATTTCAGCGACTTTGAGCTTAAACAATAGTCTTTTGCTCCCAACTATCAACCTAACTACCAAAGATCCAAAATGCGATCTAGACTACGTACCTAATGTGGCTAGAGAAAAAAATATAGATACAGTACTATCAAACCATTTTGCTTTTGGTGGAGCAAATGCAGCTTTAATCCTAAGGCGCTATTAACTGAATCTATTATTAAGGATTTATATGAACGTAACGTTAACAAAAATTGCAGAATTAACTAAAGGCATAGTTATTGGCGATAAAAACATCATGATAAACTCTCTGTCACCCATTAATGATGTAACTGAAGGCTCCTTAATATTTGCAGAAGGCGCTGATAATTTAAAAAAAGCTGAATCATCTGCTGCCGCAGCTGTTTTAGTTGCCAATAATGTAACTAGCTCCAGCAAACCAATCATCAGGGTTAGCAATCCATTTAAATCCTTCACAGACTTGTTAACTCATTTCTACCCAGAAATAAAACAAAAATGCGGTATTCATCCAACCGCTGTAATTGAAGAAGGAGTAACGTTTGGCGAGCGAGTTTCTATTGGTGCATATGTAGTAATACAAACCAACTCTAAAATTGGTAATGATGCCATCATCAAAAGCCATGTACATATTGGTCACAATGTAAATATAGGCGACAGATCTGTAATTCATCCTAATGTTTGTATTTATGATAACTCTTATCTAGGTAATGATGTTACCATTCATGCTGGCGCAGTTATCGGGTCTGATGGTTTCGGTTATACATTTGATAATGGTGAACACATAAAAGTACCTCACGTTGGCTCAGTTATGATTCACGATAAGGTTGAAATAGGTGCAAACTCTATTGTTGACAGAGCAACTATAGGTAAAACTGTAATTGGCGAAGGTAGTAAAATCGATAATTTAGTCCAAATTGCTCACTCAGTTAAATTAGGAAAGCAAAATATTCTATGTGCATTTACTGGAATAGCTGGCAGCACTACCACTGGAGATAATGTATTATTTGCTGCAAATGTTGGAGTAAGCGACCATGTCCAAATTGATGACGGGGTAATCTTAGGCGCAAGAGCTGGGGTTCCACCTAAAAAACATTTAAAACAAGGAAATATTTATCTTGGAAGTCCTGCTAGACCAAAAGATAAAGCGATTGAGCAAGAACTTGCAACTACAAGAATTCCATTTATGCGGAAAAATATTCAATGCCTGACAGAAAAAGTAGCCAGATTAACTGAAAAAGTTAATCACCTCGAAACAGAGGGCAAATAAGTATGAGTAAACCTTTAGTATTAGTAGATGGGTCTTCATATTTTTTTCGTGCATTTCATGCCTTGCCCCCGCTAATCACAAGCCGAGGTCAACCAACCGGCGCTATCTACGGGGTAGCCAACATGATTAAGCGGTTGATTAAAGATTATGAACCAGAACAAATTGTCACTGTTTTCGATGCTAAAGAAAAAACTTTTCGAGATGAAATTTATCCAGAATATAAAGCCCACAGACCACCTACTCCCAAAGATTTAAGTTCACAGTTCGAACCATTAATGGAAGTGCTATCTGCTTTAGGTCTACCCATCTTAACCATTCCTGGAGTAGAAGCAGATGACGTCATTGGTACAATATCAAATCTTGCTAAAAATGCAGAAAAATACGTTATAATCTCAACTGGTGATAAAGATATGGCGCAATTAGTTAATAGCCATATTTCTCTAATTAATACTATGTCAAATACAACTATGGATGAACATGGAGTATTTGAAAAATTTGGCGTTAAACCAAATCAAATCATTGATTACTTAACTTTAGTTGGAGACGCTTCTGATAATATTCCTGGTGTAACCAAATGTGGCCCCAAAACAGCTGTAAAATGGCTAACTGAATATGCAACGCTGGAAAATCTTATTGCTAACGCAGATAAAATACCTGGTAAAATTGGAGAAAATTTACGCACAGATATTCCTAAGCTTGCGCTTTCTAAACAATTAGTTACTATCAAGACTGATGTACAACTACCATTAGGATTAGATGATTTTCATCTCAAAAAAATAAATCAGGAGAAATTACTTGAATTAGCGCACGAATTTGAATTTCAATCTTGGGTAAAAGATTTAACTAAAACAACTACAGCTACCAATCAAACAACTAACTCGAACTTTTCTATTATAACTAAACCACAAGACTTTCTAGATTTTATTAAAAACATCACCACTTCTAGTTTATTATGCATAGATCTAGAAACAACTAGTTTAAACGCTATCAACGCTGAAATCGTTGGAATTGCCATGGCTTTAGATGTAAACAATCCAATTTATATCCCTATTGCTCATACCGAACAATCAAACCAAATAGCATGCGAATTTATCTTACAACACTTAAAACCAATATTAGAAAATAAAGAAATTAAAAAAATTGGTCAAAACTTAAAATATGATTATACAGTTTTTAAAAATTACGATATATCTCTAACAGGTATTGCGTCAGACACTATGCTGGAATCATATCTCCTAAATAGTTCTAGCCCTAGACATGACATGGATACTCTTGCCCTAAAATATTTACACCACACAACCATTAAATATAATGACGTAGTTGGTAGTGGCGCTAAAGAAATTCCCTTCCAAAATGTGCCAATTACAGAGGCTGCGGCTTATGCAGCTGAAGATGCTGAAATAACATTAAAACTACATCATAAATTATTTCCTCAATTATCAACTAAATTAAAAACTATCCTACATGAGCTAGAAGTCCCTCTAATTAGCATTCTTGCGAACATTGAAAGGTACGGTGTGTTAATCGACCCAACTTTATTAAAAACTCAAGGTGAACGCTTAAAGGCACAAATTAAGGCGTATGAGCAAAAAGCCATAGAAATTGTTGGTCGAAACTTTAACTTAAATTCACCAAAACAACTCCAAGAAATATTATTTGATGAGTTAAAACTTCCTGTAATAGCCAAAACTCCTAAAGGCCAGCCATCTACATCAGAATCGGTATTACAAGAACTAGCTGAGAACTTTGAGTTGCCTAATGTTATCTTAAACTATCGAAGTTTAACTAAGCTTGTATCAACATATATAGATGCATTACCAAAACAAATAAATCCAAATACAAACAGAGTGCATACTTCCTACAATCAAGCTATCACAGCCACTGGAAGACTGTCATCTAGTAATCCTAATCTCCAAAATATTCCTATTCGAAATGAAGAAGGCAGACAAATTCGTCGTGCATTTATTGCTCCAGAAGGAAATTTATTATTAACGGCTGACTACTCTCAAATTGAATTAAGAATTATGGCTCATCTTTCTCAAGATAAGTCGCTACTCGATGCCTTTGCCAATGGTCTTGATATTCATACTGCCACGGCAAGTGAAATATTTGGGGTTAGTCTTGCTGAAGTAACACAAACACAAAGACGTCGCTCAAAAGCAATTAATTTTGGCTTAATATATGGTATGTCTGCATTTGGACTTGCTAAACAATTACAAATAGATAGAAAAGACGCCCAAACTTATATCGACAGATACTTTACAAAATATCCTGGTGTTTTAAAATATATGGAAGAAACTAAAGAAAAAGGCCGCGCAAATGGCTATGTAGAGACGATTTATGGAAGACGTCTATATTTACCAGAAATAAATGACAAAAATATGATTCGCAGAAAAGCAGCCGAAAGAATAGCAATTAATGCCCCTCTACAAGGCACAGCTGCTGACATTATTAAAATGGCTATGATAAAAATAGCCAATTGGCAAATGAATGAGGCGCGCTTAAAATCAACTATGATTATGCAAGTACATGATGAACTTGTTTTTGAAGTTGCAACGACCCAAATTGAAGAAATTAAAAAACAAGTGCAAAACATCATGGAAGGAGCAACCGAACTATCTGTTCCGTTGCTTGTTTCCGTTGGAGTTGGAAATAATTGGGATGAAGCGCATTAGGCGCCACCAATTCCGCAATGCCTTAATAAGGCGTCGATTTTCGCCTCTCGCCCCATATAGTTATAAAATGCTTGACTAGCCTTCACCGATCCGCCTACCTCAAGTATACACTTTAAAAAATCACCCCCAGCCTGCTTGCTAAAAATCCCCTCTCTCTCAAAACGAGAAAATGCATCACAGGATAAAACTTCCGCCCATTTATAACTATAATACCCAGCGGCATAACCACCAGCAAAGATATGACTAAAACTATTCTGAAATCTATTATAAGCAGCGATTGGTAACACTGATACTCTCTTTCTAACATCAGTTAAAGTATTCGCTATAAAATTTTCTACTCCCTGCATATATTTTTCATGGATCTCGAAGTCAAAAATCGCAAATTCAAGCTGTCTTACCAAAGCCATGGCTGACTGAAAGTTCTTCGATGCAACTAATTTTTGAAATAGTTCTCTCTCTATTGATTTTCCAGTCTCTATATGTTTGGTTAAAAGTTTTAGCGCTTCTTTATCCCAGCACCAATTTTCAAAAAACTGGCTTGGTAATTCAACGGCGTCCCACTCTACCCCATTTATCCCTGAACCACCTAAATAATCAACTTTAGTTAGCACATGTTGTAGACAATGGCCGCATTCATGAAATAAAGTTTCAACCTCTGAATGAGATAGTGTGGCTATTTTCCCCTCAGCAGATTTTGCAAAATTACAAGTTAATGTTGCGATAGGTAATTCAACTAAACCATCCGCATGCCGAAATCTACTACGACACGAGTCCATCCATGCTCCACTACGCTTATTTTCTCTGGCAAATAAATCTATATAAATATAACCACGAATATGTTTTTCTTTATCTAAAATGCTGTAGCACTCAACATCTGGATGCCAAATATCAGTATTTGCAACTCGTTCAAAAGTCATATCATATAATTTTTTAATAGTTGCAAATAAACCAGGCATAACAACATCAACAGGAAAATAAGGGCGTAATTCTTCTTGATATATTTCAAACATTAAATGTTGTCTTTTTTCTGACAAATAAGCTACATCCCATGGCGCAACTTTTGCAATTTGATATTTTTCCAAACCAAATTGTTCTAATTGAGCAAATTCGTCTTTTGCTTTTGGATAAGCTATGTTTACTAAATCAGATAAAAATTTATTAACATCAGCAGGACTATCCGCCATTTTAGTTGCTAGCGAAAGCTCTGCATAATTCGAAAAACCTAGTAATTTTGCATGTTGTGAACGAAGTTCAAGAATTTCATCCATTAAATAGGTATTATCAAATTTGCCAGCAGATGGGCCAATTTCGGATGCTCTAGTTAAATAGGCCTCGTAAATCTTCTCACGTAAATCTCTATCATCAGCATACGTTATTACCCCAACAAAAGTTGGTTGCTCTAGATTTAATACATATCCGGAAAGATTTTGTTTTATAGCCAGAGCCTTTGCGCTAGCTAGAATATGCTCTGGCAAGCCTCTCATTTTAGACTCATCTGCTATATGTAATTGATAATCCTGAACAGCATCTAAAATATTATTTTCAAACTTATTAGATGCCGTAGCTAAATCAACAGATATCTCTTCAAAACGCTTTTTATCAGTATCAGATAAAGCGACTCCAGACAATTCAAAATCACGAATAGAATCCTGAATAATTTTTGCTTGCGCAGAATTAAGTCTTGCAACATCTATTTGAGTAATAGCATTATATAATTTTTTATTGTGGCCAATAGCAGACTCATATTTTGACAATTTAGGTAAGCAAGCTTGATATACTTCTCGAAGTTTAGGTGAATTCAATACCGCATGCAAATGCGAAAATGGCGACCAAAATTGCTCGAGCTCGTTACTCATTTTATCTAAAGGATAGATTAAATTATCCCAAGTTGGATGCTTAATATTATTTAAAATATCATCAATCTCTTGCAAATGTTTTTGTAACATTTCATCAAGTTTAGCTGTGAAATTATTTATATCGATTTTAGAAAAATCTGGCAAAGAATGGTTAAGCATATTACTCCAATACTATTAATAATTTTTAAAACTCAGTGCAGCAGCATCCATTGTGGAAAGGGAAGATGAAAAAAATGAGCTCTTAGTTTGTGAAATTTTGGGTTTATCAACTAATAATTGATTTTTTAGGTTGTCATATGTACGAAGTGGAAGTGGCTCTATTCTTTTACTATTGCTATCTATTTCACTAAACTGGTCAAATTTAATCCTACGGATCTTTAATTCTTTATATTCTCCATTTTCATATAAATTAACAGTAACTTCATCTTCCTTAATCTTACCCCTTTCCACAATAATACCTTTTTTATAAGCACCTAACGGTGTAGAGTGATCTTTAATTTTTGAAATGTCATCAACGAATCTTAAGCCAACATTGACAGCAGGTATCGCCCCTAATCCAAATTTTTTCGGAAACTCGCTCCTAAAATAAAATAAATTATTAAGATTATACAAAGTAATCAAAACCGCGATTATTGATGCAACGAGAGGTATTATGGGGCTTATTGAAAGAAATGCTGGCATAAAAAACGCTGCGCAAACCATTAAACCAGTAAAATTGATCATTGTGTAAAACGCTCTATTTCTTTCAAATTCAAATCTATATCTTAACAGTTCTAATGTACTATCGCATTCACCGGACTTATCGTCTAAATTTGCAGCTTTGAAACAATTTTCAAATCTATCAGATGAATTTTTATCAAGCCTGCTGTTGAATAAATTTATTAAAAAATCACAAACTTGGGTAGCTATAACTAAATAAATACCAATGAAAGGTACTGCTATCCCTGCTAAAAAAAAGCAAGTAAGAATACCATTCCCACACCACATTAAATCATTAAAAATCGTAGGCCAAAACTCTAAAAGAACTAACTTTAACCGCGCAAACCAACCAATGCTTTGCGCATATAAACTCTTCCCATTAGCAAAAAATGCGCCCAAAACTCTGCAAAAAATGTAATACATCCTAGGAAGAAAATAAACCCACGAGAGGAAAGACAAAAAAGGCGACCACCCAGCGGATTGAAAAGCTCGAAAACCTTCTACATAGGTATAGTAAGAACCCAAAACCATTACCAAGTAATTAAGAATCCGATTCGCCCTTAAGACGAACAGGCGAAAACCTACATTCAAAATGCCGGTGTATTCTAAAACATATGGCTCTAAGCTAAAAGATGATTTTTTTTTATTAACTTTATCCAATAAAGTTAGATAAAAGTCTTCATTAAATACCCCGGTTTTTTCATATAATATTTGCTCTAAAGTAATTTGCGCATTAATCATTTGCGCAGAACGATTTGTATTGATTATTTCTTGTATTGCGGAAATTACTAACAAGTCAGCTATTCTTTGTTTATCAATATCATTAAGTTGTTTATTTGGATCAGCTAAAGATTTTTTTAGATCACAAATTAGTGACTCACTTAGTCGACCCAAACGCCAACTGGAATAAATAAAACCACCAAAAAAACTCTGTAAATCTTTATTATTATTTTTAGCAAGATTTTGAATTTTATTTATCGTTTGTAATTTTTTGCTCAGGATTTTTGTTTGGCTTAGAACATCAGAATCCTTAACTAAGAAACTAATTTCCTCATTTTTATTTAATTTAACGTATTTTTTATAATCATCTGTAATCATACTATCTAAAAAACGCATGACCGATGTATTGTTTGACATAATAATACGCATATAGTTAAAATGTGTGACATCATACCACATTAGTGGCAAAAAGTTAATTTTTTTTTACTTTTCATGGCTCTTTTAATTCGTAAGAGTTTAGATTAGGACTTAAGAAAAGCACTCAAAATTGTCGTCTTTGCGAACAAAGTGAAGCAATCTAGTGACGTTTAAGGGCTCTAGATTGCTTCACTATCGCTTGCAAAGATGCATTTTAGAACATGTCTTTAAAAAGTCATAAAGTCCAGCTAATAATACTCTTGTTGTTCATTGATTTCTGCGAGACAATAAGGGAACTCCCAATAAACCTAGAGGAAATGCGTGAATTTTTCCAATCCCTTAGCGAATGCCGTTAGAATATTAAGTGTTGATACAGTTGAGCAAGCAAAATCCGGGCATCCTGGCATGCCACTTGGTATGGCTGATATTGCTACTGTGCTTTGGGCAAAGTTTTTAAAGCATAACCCAGCAAATCCATACTGGTTCAATAGAGATAGATTTGTTTTATCAAATGGACATGGCTCTATGCTACTATATTCTCTTTTGCATCTTAGTGGCTACAAGTTAGATATAGATTCAATAAAAAACTTCCGCCAACTAAACTCTAAAACACCCGGCCATCCAGAATGCACAGATACCCCTGGAGTTGAAACAACAACTGGCCCACTAGGCCAAGGATTAGCTAATGCAGTTGGCATGGCTATCGCTGAAAAAATTCTAGCAAACCAATTTAACACACCTAAGTTTAACTTAGTCGATCACTTTACTTATACATTTGTTGGTGATGGATGTCTCATGGAAGGTATTTCGCATGAAGTATGTTCTCTAGCTGGAACTCTAGGCTTAGGAAAGTTAATTGTATTTTACGATGACAATGGTATTTCAATTGATGGCAATGTAAATGGGTGGTTTACAGATGACACAAACTCTAGATTTAAGTCGTGTGGTTGGCATGTAATTGATAACGTTGATGGGCATAACGAACAAGATATTTCAGAAGCCATCATTAATGCCAAAAATGTTACGGATAAACCTACTTTAATTATCTGTAAAACAATAATTGGCCTAGGATCGCTAGTTGCTGGACAAGCAAAATCTCATGGTGCACCACTCGGTGCTCTGGATATTGAACAACTACGTAAAAAGTTACACTGGTCATATCCTCCTTTTGAAATTCCAGAAGATATTTATGCAAGGTGGAATCACCTAAAAAAAGGAAATGCTGATGAACAAAAATGGCTGTCTATAGCTTTTAATTATCAAAAACAAAACCCTACTCTTTATTTTGAGTTTTTAAGAAGAATTAATGGTGATCTTCCAGATAAATGGCAAAAGACAACAAATGAATTCATTAATACTTGTGCATTAAACGCAAAACCAGCTGCCACCAGAATAGCCTCTCAAAACTCCATTGAATTTTTTGCATCAATTCTTCCTGAACTTTTTGGTGGCTCAGCAGACCTAACCTGCTCTAACAATACTAACTGGTCGGGAACTAAAGCAATTAACACAAAAGATTTTTCTGGCAACTACTTAAACTATGGCGTCAGAGAATTTGGCATGGCAGCTATTGCAAATGGTTTGGCCCTGCATGGCGGATTCATCCCTTATATAGGAACTTTTTTAGTTTTTTCTGACTATGCACGTAACGCCATACGAATGACCGCATTAATGAAAAAAAGAGTAATTTATGTTTTTACGCATGATTCTATAGGTTTAGGTGAAGATGGACCAACGCATCAACCAATTGAACATGCAGCAATGTTAAGAATGACACCCAACTTGCGCGTATGGCGACCAGCAGACTTAATGGAAACAGCCATAGCTTGGCAAAGCGCTATAGAACATCATAATGGTCCTTCTTGCTTATTATTATCAAGGCAAACTCTACCAGTAATAAATCATAGTGAAAGCAACATAGAAAATGTAAAAAAGGGTGGCTATATCGTTAATGAAAATATAACTAAACCAGATATAATTTTAATTGCTACAGGCTCTGAGCTCCAAATAGCCATAGAAAGCGCCAAAATAGTTCAAGAAAAAGGAATTAATGCTAGAGTAGTTTCTATGCCTTGTGTGGAAGTTTTCCTATCTCAAGATCTTACATATCAAGAACAAGTATTACCAAAATCAATTCGTAAAAGAATAGCTATTGAGGCATCAGCCAAAGCTTATTGGTACCAATTTGTCGGGCTAGATGGGTATGTTTTAGGAATTGATAGTTTTGGAAAATCTGCTCCAGCTAAAGAATTATATAACTATTATGGATTAACGGTAGAAAAAACTGTTTTAACAATTTTACATGCGGTTGAGAATCACGAACAAGAACTTAAAATGGGAGTTAGTTAAAACTATTAACCTGACTTCTTGTAAAAGGAAAATAATTATGACTATACGTATTGCTATTAGCGGATATGGCCGCATCGGCCGCTGTGTTTTAAGATCAATTTTTGAATATAACAGACAAAATGATTTTAATGTTGTTGCTATAAATGATTGCTCTGGTATAAATACAACTGCTCATTTAACAAAATATGACAGTACTCATGGAAGATTTTCTAGTAAAGTAGAAATTTCTGGGGAAAATTTGATTATTGATGGACACCATATAAAAATTGTTTCCGAAAGAGACCCAAGAAAACTTCCATGGCTAGACATAAATGTAGATCTAGTCTTAGAGTGTACTGGAAAATTTACTAGTAAATCTGATGCCATGCTTCATGTTGAAGCTGGGGCAAAAAAGGTATTAATATCTGCTCCTGGAAAAGATGTAGATGCAACTATTGTTTATGGTGTAAATCATCATACTCTTAAAGTTTCTGATACAGTTGTATCAAATGCCTCTTGCACAACAAATTGTCTAGCGCCAGTTGTAAAACCATTGCATGATAACATTGGAATTAAATATGGTATTTTAAATACAATTCATGCTTACACTAAAGATCAAATGTTATTAGACTCGAACCACAAAGATTTACACCGTGCCAGAGCAGCTGCCTTGTCAATTATTCCAACCAAAACTGGCGCAGCATCTGCTGTTGGCCTTGTTTTACCAGAATTAGCCGGATTACTTGATGGATTTGCAATGCGAGTACCAACAAATAACGTTTCTACAATAGACTTCACTTTTACACCAAAAAGGTCAACAACAGTTGCTGAAATTAATGAAATTATGCAAAATGCAGCGAATGATGTGTTACATGTGAATAATGAACCTCTAGTTTCTTGTGACTTTAACCACTACCCAGCTTCCGCTGTTTTCGATTTAACTCAAACCAGAGTAATCGGAGATTTAGTAAAAGTTATTGCATGGTATGATAACGAATGGGGGTTTTCTAACCGTATGTTAGATACCGCCCTATTTATGATGAATATATAGGAGTTTAGATGAGCCTCTTAAGTATGTGTGACGTGGACTTACGTGGAAAGAGAGTATTAATTAGAGAAGACCTAAATGTTCCAATTAAAGATGGCATTATAACTAGCGACCAAAGATTGCAAGCCGCTATTCCAACTATCCAAATGGCTCTGGAATCAGGGGCATCTGTAATTGTTATGTCACATTTAGGCAGACCTGCTGAAGGGGTGTTTGATAAAAACTATTCCTTAGAACCTGTTGCTAATTATCTTGCACAACACCTAAATTATCCTGTTAGATTTGCTACAGATTATCTTGAAGGTCTATCTCTTGAGCCAGGTGAACTAGTATTATGTGAAAATGTTCGGTTTAATAATGGTGAAACTGATAACGACCCTGAATTATCAAAAAAACTAGCCAACTTATGTGATATTTTTATAATGGATGCTTTTGGTACTGCACATCGAGCGCAAGCATCAACATGCGGTGTAGCAAAATATGCAAAAATAGCTGTTGCTGGGCCATTATTAATGCGCGAATTAAAAGCCTTAGAAAGAGTTTTAAAAAATCCTGAGAAACCTATTATTGGTATAATTGGCGGAGCAAAAGTTTCATCTAAACTCACCCTGCTAAAACAAATAGTAAAAAAAGTCGATGTACTGATCCCCGGAGGTGGAATAGCAAATACTTTTCTAAAAGCTAGCGGAAAAGAAATCGGAGTTTCTCTTTGTGAAAATGATTTGCTTACCGAAGCAAATGAAATTTTAGAATTAGCAAAAGAAGCAGGATGCTCGGTTGTGTTACCAACTGATGTGGTAGTTGGCAAATCATTTCAAAAAACTTGTCCGGCATATAATAAATCCTTAGCTAAAGTCGCAATTGATGACATGATTATGGATGTGGGTCCAGAAACTGTTGCTACTTACATTGAAATATTAGAATCAGCAAAAACAATCATATGGAACGGTCCTCTTGGCGTATTTGAGTTTCCACAGTTTAGTTACGGTACACGAGCGCTTGCAATTGCTGTTGCCAATAGTGAGGCTTTTAGTATTGCTGGTGGCGGAGATACTTTAGCTGCGATTGATATGTATAATTTAACCGATCAATTATCTTATATTTCAACAGGTGGCGGGGCATTCCTTGAATATTTGGAGGGCAAAAAACTTCCAAGCGTCGCTATTTTAGAAGAACGTCACAATTAACAATATAATCACACCCCTGATGAGGACAAACAATCTGCTTGCCAGATCGTTTAGTTTCTTTAATCGTTAATATCGGCCACGCACATTTAGGACAAGGTTTGTCAATTGGCTCATTCCATAGAGCATAATCACATTTTGGATATGAAGCGCAAGAGTAAAATATTTTCCCGCGACGAGATTTCCTTTTAAAGATAGTAGCAGAATGACAATTCGCACATTTTACTTTGGTATCCTCCGGCTTCTCAATTGGCTCTATAAACTTACAATCTGGATATTTAGAGCAACCGATAAATTTCCCATATTTTCCAGCTTTAATTAGTAAGTGGCTCGAGCAATCAGGGCAAACTCTTCCCCCAACTACTTCGTCCTCAACTTTTTCTTTTACTGAAGAAGCTATATCCTGGGTATAATCACACTCTGGATAGCCAGTACATCCAATAAATCTACCTCTTTTTCCAAGCCGAATAGATAAAATCTTAGTGCATTTAGGACAAGTATCTGTAAGCTCTTCGGAGGTAACATCTTTCCTTTGCACAGTTTCATCAATCTTATGAATTTGATCAATGAATGGACGCCAAAAGTCCTCTAAAACAGGAATCCACTCTCGCTCTCCTCGCGAAATAGCATCTAAAGTATCTTCTAGATCTGCGGTAAACTTATAATCTACATACTTTGTAAAATATTCAGTTAAAAATTTGCTAACAATTCTTCCTACATCGGTTGGGAAAAATCTTTTCTTTTCAACTACAACATACTCCCTACTTTGCAAAGTATGAATAATCGACGCATAAGTTGATGGCCGGCCAATATCAAATTCTTCTAATGCTTTAACTAAGGATGCCTCTGAATATCTAGGAGGTGGCTCAGTAAAATGTTGTTTAGCTTCAATGTCCAACAACTTAACTTTATCGCCAACTTTTAAGGCCGGCAACAAGGTACTTGTGGTTTTTCCATCATCTTTTTCATCATCTAAACCTTCCTCATATACAGCTAAAAATCCTGGAAAAACAACAACAGACCCATTTGCTCGAAACATATTTCCAGGCCCACAACTTAAATCACAGGCAACAGTGTCGATTAAAGCCTCTGCCATTTGACAAGCTAATATCCTCTTCCAAATTAAGCTATAAAGTTTAAACTGGTCTGGGGTTAAAGATTTTTCAACCATAGCTGGCGTACGTTTGATAGATGTAGGGCGAATTGCCTCATGAGCTTCTTGCGAATTTTTGGATTTAGTTTTAAATACTCTTGGAGAACTTGGTAAATTACTATTACCATATTTCTCAGAAATATAGTCTCTGATTTCATGCACTGCCTCCATTGAAATATTAACGGAGTCTGTTCGCATATAAGTAATTAGCCCCATAGTTCCAGAGCCAATATCAATACCCTCGTATAGCTGCTGAGCTACCATCATTGTTTTTCTGGCAGTAAAACCTAATTTTCTAGCCGCTTCTTGTTGAATTGTTGAAGTAATAAATGGAGCTGATGGATTACGTTTACGTTGTTTTTTTTCTACACTATCAACAAGTAAAAATCCGTTTGATATTTTAACTAATTCAGATTGAATTTCATTTGCTAAACCAGCATCCACAATACTAAATTGCGATAGTTTTTCTTGTTTAAAATGAGTTAATCGTGCTTCAAACTGAGAAGATTCTTGTTCGCATTTTGCATTTAATTGCCAATACTCTCTAGAAACAAATCGTTCAATTTCTTCTTCGCGCTCACAAATCAAACGCAAAGCCGGGCTTTGTACTCTCCCAGCAGATAAATTTCTTCTTATTTTTTTCCATAACAGAGGAGATAGATTAAACCCTACTAAATAATCAAGGGCGCGCCTCGCTTGCTGGGAATTTACAAGATCCATGGAAATTTCACGTGGATTATTTATAGCTTCTTGGATTGCTGATTTAGTAATTTCATTAAAAAAAATACGTTTTACTTCTTTATCTTTTAATAGTTTTTTGGCCTGCATTAGCTCATACACATGCCAAGAAATAGCTTCTCCTTCTCTATCAGGGTCAGTTGCTAGCAACAATACTTCAGAGTTTTTTAAAGCCTTTGCAATAGCATCAACATGCCTTGCGTTTCTTTCTATAGTGCTGTAAGTCATAGCAAATGCAGCATCAGGATTAACTGAACCTTTTTTCGCGGGTAAATCACGCACATGTCCGTAAGATGCTAATACTTGGTAATCATTTCCAAGATACTTTTGGATGGTTTTGCATTTGGCTGGTGATTCTACAATAACCAAGTATTTGCTCATCTGAACTACGCTCCTCAACTAGTTTTTTAGCACGGCACACCATATACCAAATAGTTTATCAATGCAATGAAATACCATCTTCTTGACTATAAAGCACTAACTCTAGAAAAGCTTGCTGCTCTGCGTCCATATTTGACGCAAGAGTATTTCGAATAGTCCATTTTGTTTCTTGAAGAGAAACATATCTTGACTCTGAGAAAAACAATCTATTGATTATAAGCTCTAATGACTCAAAAGAAATTACATTTAATGAAGCTATTCGCATTATAAATTGATAACTGGCTTTTGTTAGCTTCAGACGCTCATACTCTGTAAACACTCTAGTGGAATCAGGACTGGCATTTTTAAATATTTGGACAGCAACAGCAACCTTTTTCTTTTCAGATTTCAGATCCTCTGACTCAGAAGCAGATTTTTCAACATTCCCAAAGTTAGGATCTTCTAATAAATCCAAAGTTTGCTTTTTTTCCTTGAGCTGATCTAGAGTTTTTTCAAATAAGCTTAATAGCAAATCGAATAAATTATCCTTCATTATTTATACCTCATATACCCGCCAGGCACCGCACCAACAATGCCCTCTAATTCCAGTTCAGCTAAATCACGTACTACATCATTAAGAGACTTGCCACTCCTAACAACAATCTGATCAACACTCGTTAACTCAAATCCAATATATTTTACCAAACTATTATTCTCGCATGTTAACTTATTTTTTGGTACCGTTTTCTGAACTATCTCGTTAGAGATATTAGTTACACTAGATAAGTTCAGCTCATCTAGTATATCGTCAATAGATGTGATTAGTTTGGCTCCTTGCTGAACCAAATAATTACAGCCTTGTGCTTGCATATTTTGAATAGAACCAGGAATAGCAAATACGTCCCTATTCTGCTCTAATGCGAAACGAGCAGTTATCAATGAACCACTTCTAATCGCCGCTTCAACAACCAATGTTGCCAAAGAAAGTCCACTTATTATACGATTTCTTCTAGGGAAATGTCCAGCTTTTGGCGCTGTTTTTAATGGAAACTCACTGATTAGTAAGCCATTATTTCCAATTTTATTAGCCAGATTAACATTTCGTCCTGGATAAATAACATCAATTCCCGTACCTAACACGGCTATAGTTATTCCTGTTGCATCTAAACAGCCAATGTGTGCCTGGGTATCAACTCCAAGGGCCAAACCGGAAACGACTACTACTCCTCTTTCCCCCAAAGCAAAAGCGAATTTTCTAGCATTCTCATGACCACTTATTGACGGCTTTCTGGTGCCAACTATAGCAATGGCTAGCTTATGTAGCGCAGAACTATCACCTTTAAGATATAATACTATTGGTGGACTAGGAATTTCCCTTAATAAAGCAGGATAATCTTCATCTAACCAAGTAATAATTTTACGATTAGGTTCTTTTGCTTGCCAATAAAAATCATTATCTATGATATTTAAATTAAACTGATAAATACGCTTTGCGATACTTTCAGAAAAACCTACCGCCAACAATTCAACAAAAGATAAATTAAATAATTCGACTAAATTTGGCCATCTAGCCAAACACTTTAAAATGGTCTTAGGACCAAGTCCATTGATTTGATTTAGAGCCAGCAGGCAACGAGTATTGGCTGTCATGTTTGCATTCCATTTAACATTTTTTGGTACTCTAAAAAAGTACCACGGTATAATTTCATAAAAGACAAGATACTGTCAACCTGAACTTGTTGCAGAATGACAGACAATTAGCGATAATATGTAAAATATCTTCTTTTTAAATTTTTTAAAATGACTATTCATAAAATAATCTACCTACCAGACCCAAGACTTAGAAAAGTTTCAAAAAAAATTACTGATTTCGATGATAAGCTTCAAACACTAATAGATGACATGTTTGAAACAATGTATTACGCTAGAGGAGTTGGACTCGCTGCACCACAAATAGGGCTTAATATTCAGCTTTCCGTTATTGACGTGATTGGAGATAAATCTCAGCAATACGTCCTTATTAATCCTGAAATAACTGAAGCACAAGGTAAAGAAGAATATACTGAAGGATGTTTATCTGTCCCTGGTGTATCTGATAAAGTACAACGAGCTAAAACAGTAACTATGCAAGCTTTAGACCGAAATGGCAAGCCATACGAGTTAACAGCTTCAGGATTGCTTGGCGAGTGTATTCAACATGAAATAGACCATCTTAATGGTAAATTATATATAGACCTCTTATCTCCACTTAAAAGAAATTTAGCCAGAAAAAAATCTACCAAATTTATCAGACAAAATGAGAATCAATGAGTAATCAGCCGTATCCAAGTTCACCAATAGACTTCTTTCGAAACTCTACCAAAAATAATAAATTTTTGCGTATAGTTTTTGCTGGGACTCCAGAGTTCGGTCTGCCATGTCTATCTGCTCTGCAAAATAGTGAGCATCAAATTGTAGCAGTTTACACTCAACCAGATAGGCCTGCTGGTCGTGGCAGAAAGTTAAAATTTTCTGCCATAAAAACCTGGGCTCTAGAACATAATATCCTTGTTAATCAACCAGTAAATTTTAAATCTCAAGCAGCAATTTCCGAATTACAAGCATTGAAACCAGATCTTATGGTTGTTATAGCTTATGGCTTAATTCTCCCAACAGAAGTTCTTAATATCCCAACTTTTGGGTGTGTAAATGTTCATGCCTCCATTCTCCCAAAATGGCGAGGAGCTTCTCCGATTCATAATGCTATTTTAAACGGCGACGAAGAAACAGGTGTTGCAATTATGCAAATGGATAAAGGAATGGATACTGGGGATTATTACCAAATAACCGCTTGTAAAATCTCCGATGATGACACAACTGGTACTTTGCATGACAAACTAGCTAGAATTGCAATAAACCCTCTCCTGGAAACCATACATAACATTCAAAATTATAAAGCTATACCAATAAAACAAAACTCAAGCTTAGCAACTTATGCTGGTAAAATAAAAAAAGAAGACGGAAAAATTATCTGGAATAATTCAGCTCAAAAAATCAATCAACAAATTAGAGCTTTCAATCCATGGCCATTAGCTTATGCAATCCTAAACGGACTAAATCTACAAATTATTCAAGCAAACGTTGTTCATAATCAAAGTAACCAACAACCTGGCACAATTTTAGAAATATCTAAACAAGGTATGCTAGTAAGCACTAAAGAAAAATCAATCCTTATTGAAAAAATTAAATTCCCAGGAAAAAATACTATAGCTATTAGCGACTATTTAAATTCTAACCAAACATCGTTACAAGTTGGGCAAGTATTTTTATGAAAAAATCGGAAAGATTAGATAGTTTAAATATCCTAGTTGCTCTATTTACCCAGAAAAAAAACCTTTCTGTATTATTTAAAAATAATAACTCAACACCTTTAACAAAAGAAATTTGTTTTGGAGTATGCCGATATTTCTATCGCCTAGAAATAATAGCAAATGAGTTACTATCTAAAAAACCTAAAGAGAAAGATATAGACATCTATTTAGCAATTTTAATTGGCTTGTATCAATTAGATTTTTTAAATATCCCAGAATATGCGGTTGTAAAAGAAACAGTAGAGCTTGTTGCCAAAATAAATAAAACTTGGGCTAAAGGATTAGTAAATGCTATTTTAAGAAATTTCTGTCGGAAGAAAACATCAATAGAACAAAAATATGCAAAAAATATTATATTTACTACCTCTCATCCAGAATGGTTTATTGAAAAAATTCTTAACACATACCCAGAAGATGCGCATACAATTCTGCATGCCAATAATGCTCATCCACCAATGACTTTAAGGGTTAATAATAGAAAAACCTCAACAATTGATTACTTAAAAAAACTAAACTCTAAAAACTTATTTGGCTCATTAAGTAAAATAGTGCCTACAGCAATAATTCTGGATAAACCAACTAATGTAACTGAATTACCTGGGTTTCAAGAAGGAGAAGTTAGCGTCCAAGATCTTGCCGCTCAACTTGCGGTAGACTTTTTAGACTTAAAACCAAACCTTAAAGTTCTAGATGCTTGTTGTGCCCCTGGGGGAAAGACCTGTCATATTTTAGAAACAATACCAAATTTATCGAGCTTGCTTGCTATTGATCTTGAAAAAAATCGGTTAGCGCGAGTACAAGAAAATTTTTTAAGAATAGGTGTAGCTTCCAAACTTATGGTTGCAGATGCTAATAACCCAAAAAAATGGTGGGATGGAACTCTTTTTGACAGAATCTTACTTGATGCTCCATGCTCCGCAACAGGTGTTATTCGCCGCCATCCAGATATTAAAATATTACGCTCAGAAGAGGAAATAATTGAAATCCAAAAAGTTCAACAAAGTTTACTAAATACTCTTTGGCCATTACTTACTCCTGGAGGCAAGCTAGTTTATGCAACCTGCTCAATTTTGCCAGAAGAAAATGACATGCAAATTGCTAAATTTGTCCAAAATCATGAAGACTGTGAATGTATAACTACTCTAAAACCGTTTGGGAAAATAACTGATTTTGGCTATCAAATCCTTCCTAATTATCTAAAACAAAATTTACAGCAAAATATCGAAAATATGGATGGTTTTTTTTATAGTGTTCTTAAAAAGAATTGACGCGATGATGTTAGTATATTAAGCTGAATTTCAAATTTTTTAAATAAATGCATTTATGTTACGAGCCACATTAGCAGCGATCATTGCTTTTTTATTTTTCCTAATAGCACATTTCTTAGATTTTCATTATCTAATGCCAATAGATAAAACTAATAGTATTCTTTGGACTGCTACTTTTGGATTAATTTTACTTGCCTTAATTTTAAGATATTTGCCAGAAGAAAAGTGGTTTCAAGAAAAGTTAAAGATTGATGATCTTAAAATGAAAAAATTTGTCTACCCTCTTCTTAGTGCCCTGTTTTATGGATTTTTATTTTTAGGTTATATGGAGTTTTATTTTACTGCCGATAGATCAATTACTTTTCGGATGCTAATGATCATAAATAAGGAACCAAAACACTCTATTTCGCGTGACGAAATGTTTAAAAAATATGATGTTCCAGGAATAATTGATAAACGATTTAATGATTTAACCTACGGCAGTTATTTGACGCAAAAAGGAGAAATATATCAGCTGACACCGAAAGGTGTTATCATCTTAAACATTTATGCTTGCGCCATAAAATTTCTTCATCTTGACAGTGGAGAAAAAAATCAAGATTAGCTAGGGTCCGTTTAGCAATCAGGGCCTACGCATGAATAGTTTACAATGTAAACATAAAGGCATACATGCCGTCATTGCGAGTG
>Ga0155559_1082_pt3 | contig 24830 bp, 11 predicted proteins | sample RifCSPhighO2_12_FD_107216 | JGI IMG/M metagenome (GOLD analysis project Ga0155559, IMG submission 107216) | Legionellales bacterium RIFCSPHIGHO2_12_FULL_35_11
ATTCTAATTTTAGGGTTGTTGTTTTTTTTGGGTTACACTGGTGGAAAAATGGTGACTCCTTATGCCATAGGCCAACCTCTACCAATATCTCTATCACCATTTAAACTACCTGAATATGCACTTAGAACAGTACTGCGAATGTTTATAGCGCTTGGCATTTCAATTGGCTTTACCTTTATTATTGGCGCCCTTGCTGCAAAAAATAAGCGTGCAGAGAAAATTATAATACCTACTATTGATGTATTACAATCAGTCCCGGTACTGAGTTTTTTAGCGATTACCGTCACAGGATTTATCAAATTATTTCCAAATACTCTCCTAGGACCAGAGTGTGCATCAATTTTTGCAATTTTTGTTTCCCAAGTTTGGAATATTACCTTCAGTTTTTATCAGTCTCTAAAATCTATCCCTGCAGATCTTAGAGAAGCCTCTTTAATAAACCAACTGTCTGGATGGCAGTTTTTTTGGAAAGTAGAAGTACCTTGCTCGATGTCAGGTCTGTTATGGAACCTAATGATATCAATGTCAGCCAGCTGGTTTTTTGTAGTGCTATCTGAAGCAATTGTAGTTTCCCACCAAGATATTCGGTTACCAGGAATTGGTTCTTATATTGCTCTAGCCATAGAAAATCACGATATGCGATCGCTTGGTTATGCAATTTTAGCCATGATTATTGTAATTTTAATTTATAATCAATTACTTTTCAGACCATTAATAGCTTGGGCTGAAAAATTCAAAATAGATCCCAGCGCTGAAGAAGAGTATCAATCATGGGTAATTAATTTAATTAGAAAAAGCCCTCTTATGAAAAGATTCGATATCGGTCTATCTATCATTAAAAACTTGGTTATAAATGGAATAAGGATTAAACCTTTCAAGCCAAAACCAACCAATGAGGCATATCTAAAAACTAAAAATAGATATGATAACCTTTGGAATATTTTTTTAATTTTAAGCATTGCCGTAATTAGCTATTTCTTATTTACTTATATTTTAAAAAAATTAAGCATTAAAGAAGTTGGATATGTATTTTTGCTTGGAGGAGCAACTGGTATCCGAGTGATTTTACTAATTATTTTAAGTTCACTAGTTTGGGTACCAGTTGGAGTGTGGATAGGCCAAAGACCATATTGGACCCAAAAAATTCAACCAATAATTCAATTAATAGCAGCTTTCCCTGTCAATTTATTTTACCCTCTTTTTGTAATCGCTATTGTAAAATTTAATTTAAATCCTGAAATATGGCTTACTCCATTAATGATTTTAGGGACGCAATGGTATATTTTATTTAATATAATCGCCGGAGCATCTTTAATTCACAAAGACTTAGCTCTAGTTGCCGATAATTTTGGAGTAACTGGATGGCAATGGTGGAAAAGATTAGCTTTACCAAGCATTTTCCCTTTTTATATCACTGGGGCCATAACTGCTGCAGGCGGCGCCTGGAATGCTAGCATTGTAGCAGAAGCCGTCAGCTGGGGGCATACAAAACTTATTGCAACTGGGCTGGGAGAATACATTCAAGAAAATGCTATCTCTGGTAATTTCCCCAAAATAGCGTTAGGTACTGCGATGATGTGTATTTATGTACTATTATTTAATCATCTTTTGTGGCGCCCTTTGTACATTTTAGCCCAAAAAAGATTTAATTTTAATTGAGATGAAAATGTCAGAAACGATTATCCATATTGAAAAATTAAGCAAAGCTTATAAAAAAACCCAAGCCCAAGATCTAAATGTACTAAAAGATGTAAGTTTCAAACTTAAAAAAGGCGAAATTGTTGCTTTATTAGGAAAATCTGGCTCAGGCAAGTCAACATTGCTACGTTTGATTTCTGGGTTAGTTTCTCCAACAAGTGGACAAGTTAAATATCGCGGCAAAGTAGTTGATAGACCGGTACCTGGAATTGCCATGGTTTTTCAATCGTTTGCCCTGATGCCATGGCTAACTGTCTTAGAAAATGTTGAACTAGGATTGGAAGCTCAGGGCGTTCCTAGAACTATTCGCAGAAAAAGAGCAATTGATGCTATTGATATCATCGGGCTAGATGGATTTGAGTCGGCATATCCTAAAGAATTATCCGGTGGCATGTGTCAACGTGTTGGATTTGCTAGGGCACTAGTAATTAACCCTGATGTTTTGTTAATGGATGAACCATTCTCTGCTTTAGACGTATTGACAGCAGAAAACTTAAAATCAGATTTACTAGAAATTTGGCGAGAGAAAAAAACAAATACAAACAGCATTTTATTAGTTACTCATAATATTGAAGAGGCCGCCATGATAGCTGATAGAATAATCATTATCGGCAGCGACCCAGGATCTGTACAAGCAGATATACCAGTCAATCTACCTCAACCAAGAAATGCTGAGTCGGTTGAATTTAGACATTTGGTAAATCACATTTATAGTTTAATGATTTCTGCAACCGAAGAAAAAACTACTTTTGCATATAGATATAAACAAATTGGTCTTGGTTATCGCTTGCCTGACGTAGAACCATCTGAGCTGTCCGGCCTAATCGAAAATATTAAATCTGTTGATGAAAAAGTAGACCTAGCTGAATTAGCAGATGAACTGATGATGAATGTTGATGACCTATTTCCAATTATTGAAACTTTAGAAATATTAAATTTCACAGAAATAATTGATGATGGAATATATTTAAGTAAACTAGGCAAAGAATTCTCAGAGGCAGATTTACAAACTAGAAAAAAACTTTTTGCCCAAAGACTACTAGATAAAGTTCCTTTAGCACGCTATATTCGCCGAGTTCTCGACGAAAAAACAGGACATCGCGTCTCAGAAGAGAGATTCTTAACTAAACTTGAAGACTACTTAAGTGAAGAAGAATCTAGTCGCGTATTGCGAACTATGATTGACTGGGGAAGGTATGCTGAAATATTTGCTTATGATTTTAAAACAGGATTTTTAAGCTTAGAAAATCCTGGAGCTTCCCAAAAATTACCATAATAAATCAGGATGAGTGATCCGCCTCCCATCAGCGGTAACGGGAATTTTATCAGTTAGGCCATAAAACACAATTCTTAAGTTCTAATAACTTTTCATTTTGTCTTGTTATCTTTTCATTTAATACTTTTTGACATTCTTCTTTATTAAATTTTCCATCAGATGAATTGAAAAAATTAGCGTAGTTATTAAAGTTTGATTGTTCCAAATATTTTTTTGCCACGGATAATTTATCGCATTTAGTCATTTTCCAATCAATTTTAAGTTTTATTCTTCTCTTAATACCATCTATATTTCTATCATTTAAAATTTGCTTTTTAGCTTTTAAAAATATATCTATTTTATCACTGTTATTAATTGAACCAAAAATTGGCTCACTATATTTATTCAAATATTTGTTAATCAAATGTAACTGGTTAGATATAATCATCATAGCTTGTTCTTTTTTTTCTGGATCACAAGTATTAGTACCTAATATATTCCTTACTATAGTGACATCTTCTTCTTTATTAGAATTTAAAGACTCTGTATAAAATAATTTTTCTTTTGATTCTATACCAAAATAACTCATGCAATAATTGAACAATGATTGCAATGGAGGAATAACTACTGTTCTGATTAAAAAGAATGTATTAATACTTGTTGCTATAAGATTAATAAAAAAAAATGCACCGAATATACTTAGACCTGGCAGCGCCGGCAATAAGTAAAAAGCCGCAATAGCCAAGGCAGCTATAACCAAAATAGTTAAAAAAAACTCCGAAACACTTACTTTACGACTAATTAATCTATGTAAAAAATTAGAAAGAAAACCCAATGCTAAAAGGCAATTAGCTACAATTAGAAAAACTACTTGTGAAAATAAACTAGTAATCGTTATGGTTGGAGCTACAACTATTGCAAAAATTACCTTTCCAAATAAGCTAAAATTATTATAAAGCTTATTAAAGATACTACTATCTTCATTCTCTCTTGTTTTATCTCTTGCAAAAGCTGATTTTTTTATACTTATAGCCATAGATTAATCGCCAACAAATCATTACTGGCTTCCCATTCTATAATATGTATAAATTTATATCAAGCATTAAATATTAAAAACAGTACATTATTACAACATATATTCTATAATAAAATAAATCCCTTTTGAATTATAAAAAATGACATATGAAATAGACGAAAAATTATTTGCTCATATTTTTAATGACGCATTTTTAATTGGAAGCTATAAATTACAAGGCAATAAATCCAGCACTACTATTAATTATTTAAATAATTTTATTCAGAATGAATATAACACAGTGCCTGACAATATTAATAAAACAACTCAACAATTTAAGAAATTAGTTGCATATGAGGATCTTGTATGTAACTGCAAGCTAGATGAAGTATCTACTACAATTACCAATGATATTAAAAATTTAAAACCAAACGACATGCTCTTTATTCCAGGTGGATGGGCATCTCACGATGGCGGCCATAGCATGATTTATCAAGCCTCTTTAGATGAAAATGGTGATTTAATATTTTCTATTCATAACTCTGGAAGTGGCCTAAGGTTTCATGAAAAAAGATTATTAAAAGGAAAAGAACTTTATAATCCTGTCTTAACATACAAAATTCCAAAATCACAAATACAAAACAAGGAGCTAACTTCAATAATTGAAAAACTAATGTCATGTCAAATTCTTGAAACTGCAAAACAAAAGATAGACTGCACATACTTATATAAAGAAGTATTTCCACTATTTGCGTATGTAGATGGCAAACAAGTTAAATCAAACTCACCAAATCAAGAAAAATGGTTTACAAGTGGACAAATTTCTGGAACATGTACACAAAAATCATTACATCAAATGCTGAAAAAGAATTTTGAAAGCCCCGAAGAATATAGACTTTTTATATATAAGTTTAAAATGTATGCGCTCAAACAATATATGGAACAAATAAAGAGCACTAAAACAATACAGAACCCACAAATACATCATCAAGTAAACATAGCAATAATACATGCTATACGCATACTATTATCTTTGCACGAGGACAAGAAAATCGAGCAAACACAACTACAAACAGATCTTAATCTACTCAACGGATATTTAAAGGATATACAACAAAACATCCCAGAAAAACAACAAACCCCGACCCCAATAGCCACAGTACAACCAGTAACATGGAATAATGTAATGGCTACGTTTATTATATCACACACTACTGATAAAAAATCACAAAAACTAGCTGCAAATACACAAGAACAGACATATGAAGCAATTAAAATAAATTTTTCATCAAACGATGATATATTAACCACTATGTCAAAATTATCACAACCAGACGAAACGGTCTCATCTTATTTAATCTTAGAAAAATTAGAAGAGTTTTTTCTAAATGCCCCTATTCCTACAGATTATAATGATGAATTATCATCTTGTTATAAAGGTATTAATAAAGAAAATATACAAGAATTTTATACACAAATGTTAAAATTACAAAAAATATATTTCTCGCATTTTCAGAAGATTGCACCAGATACAACTCTTCCGCGCATGTATGCAGTAAAAATGAGTGCGCAAACTATTCTTAACCATGTTACTAATAAAGTAGATGGGTTCAGGTATCATAATACTCAAAATATATTTGATCACATCATTCAGAATAAAACAATAGATTCAATTTATTTAGCTAACAATAATCTAACTATAGATAACAGATTCAAAAGCATTCTTCAACTGAACGAATCACAAAGACAACAAGATATGAAAGAATATTACAACAATATCATATCTGAACATCCAGATGCAAAAAAATATCTACAGAAACAATATACAGAAACATATAGCGATCAAAAAAACTATCTACATAGATATGTGAAAGAAAACCAATTAACAGCACTTTTTTGCCTATTAAAGAACTATAATGACTATGAAAATAACAAAAAATTACCTGTATATGTAAAAAAACTAGTAAACATTTTTTCACAGCAGATTGATTTAGAAAGAGCCTTCTACTATATGAATGACAAATTATTTTCAACAAATGGGTATACATTTCTCAAAGATATAACATTGGACGTTATAGATGAAAATAAAAATTTGGATTTTGCAATTGAATCATATACACAGCCCTACAGTATAAATCTGTGTGAATACAAACCAACAAAGAACTTAAAATCCCAAAAGTACAGTAAAAAACTAAATTCAGTGCCATCAAGTAATTTAAGCGACTACAAATTACAATCAAGTAATGAAGTACAGTTACTACCACATAAACCCAGTGATAAAGATATAAAAGAACGAATACAATGCCTTGTAAGAAAAGATATCGATAGTCAAATTATTTTAACTATCGAATATTTTCAGCAAAATTTAGATCAAATGCAAAATGATGATACCAAAGATTTTGTTGAGTCTATTTTGTTTCAACCTGGATTACTTGAGGACTTCCTTAAAAAAGATCAAAACGTTAAAAAATTTGATGATTTTATAGAAAACGGGCTATTTTTATCTGAACATAATAATTTATTAACCCAAAATTCAATCATTTTTATTCGTCTTTCGTCAATGGCAAATCAATTTGCTCTAAAAATAGATAATGGAATATTTAAAGAACGAATGGTAAAACATTTAGAAACCTTAGAAAAACTCTTAAACAAAACAACAGATAAAGCAATAAAAGCCAGTTTATATCAATATTATTTTTTATCTGCTATGCAATTACAAGAACAGCAAGAGCTACCATTAGCAATTAAACAAAGCCTACTCAAAGCATTTTTTTATATTCAAAGCAATCAAAATTCACACGAAATTTTAGATGTAGATAGCAAAATAAAATTACAATTTGCAATCGAAAACGTCAAAAGAAACGCCTCTACTTATTTCAAAGGAATTGATAAAGATTTTTATATCGAAGTATTAAAAAGCTTGGGAATGAATCTCAATGCCGAATGTAACATTAAAGAAAAACATCCAGAATATATAGTGCAATATCAGGGCTCTAAGTACACTATTAATTTAAATAAAGGATTAGTATACAATCAATATAATCTCTCTCTTTGCCACATGCCGTCAAATATACAAGGTCATCCTATCTGCTCAAACTTAAATCCTTTAACCACCATGACTTTTCAGGACATATATGGCAACTTTATTATAGAACAACCGGAGCCAAAAGTTGCTTTACGCTTTATTAAAGAAGGTAATCAATACCATGTTCAAAAGCAATTTTCAAATTCAAACAACAAACTTGAGTGGTACCAATTATTCCCATTTTCATCAAGCCAAAAACAACATTTAAATTTAGCAGATTTCTCAGCACGATTAAATGGCATCTTACAAGAAGAAAATACCCTAACCTGGAGCAATAGATCCGGAAATATTATTATCACAGATGGTGATACCATTCGTTATAGAAAACATAATAATAAAATAATAGATATAATTGATAACAGCATTTTAAGTGAATACGAACAAAAAACCATATTCTCTCACATTGAAGATCCAAAATTCACTGTAGTATTTCAAAAAGATAACAAATATATTACAAAACTACCGAGATACGGCTTAGAATTCACAACTAATCAAGATAATTCTACCTATTTTAAATGGGGAGGCGTCGAATACAAACTGAATCAAGATGATTTATTGAAACCATCCGTTGGTCATTTATCTTTTTCAACTGCTGCTGAAGGAAATAAAAAATCAATTTGTCTTTTGCCAGTGCAAAGATATCTGACAACATCACAACAAGCAAAAGATAGCGAATATTATGAGTTTCGTCTTGATACAGACGCACAAATTAAAAAAAACATTTTAAACAAAGACAACAAATCACAACAAGCAGTATTATGGCAACATAGTAATACTGAAAGCTTCTTGGCATTACCAATTAAAGATGGCTCTCCAGTTCCTAATACTCCAGCAGAAGCCTTATATCTTGCCTATATTTATTTAGGAAGCAATCAAGCAGATAAAGCCTGGGATACAATTTCATATTGTAAAAAACATTTAGGTGGAATGAGTGGAACAGAGGAAGAATTAAAGTATTTAAATTGGATTATAAATGATTTACCTCATTTGCTCCAAGATGGAGATAAAAATACAGCGAGTCGCGCTAAAGAAAACCTTGCAGAGAAAAAGTCTACTTTGCTTACCCCAGCAGTTGTTGCCTGTAAATTAAAAGCGCTATCTTTATTAACAACATTATGCGAAGCAGATAAAGCAATTGCTTTATCTCAGCCTAAAAAAGTAGAAAATCATGCCACGAACAGAGTTAATCAACTTGAGTTTACAAAAACTCAAGAATTCTATAAGAATTTTCATGATGAAATCTATACTTTATTTAGAAAGTTACAACCAATGCGCCGCCACATGCCAGAGCATTTTAATTTAAATGATGCCGAGTGCAAATCTTTACTCAATGTTTATTATTCAAAATTGCCGAAAGAAAAAGCGCTAGGCGCTCTTGGTTATGAATATAGTAGATTAAAACTTAAAAATATAATTAAAGAATTGCGATTATTAGAAGCTCAAAAAGAACCATTAACAGATTTCGATAACAAACGTAAGGAAGAATTAGCAAGTTTCATAAAAGATTATACAGCTGTATCCGCAGTATCATCTGAGATTGAGTATGTGGAGTTAAATTTAGATTTACCAGACATAGATTACCACGACCTCACCATAAGAGGCAATCTACTTAATTTGTTCAATCCAACAAATTTGACGATCCAAAACGATTGCGATAAAAAGCTAGCCGATTTAACTCAGGACATAACAAATGAACTTTTTATTGAAAATTATGCCTCTTATTTACATATAATATCTAATGGCAACGACACTGACCCTCAATTTAAAAAATTACTATCTTTTTGTCAAAATACTATTTCCGCCAAAAGACACGCCACCGATCAAACTATAGTATCACTTTGCAAGGTTTTATATATCCTAATGCATCAGGAGGCACCTCGGGACAATATACAAAGTATATTAAAAAGTATAGGTCAGACAGGTGATGCCTTAACGTTTTATTACCAATTTAAAACTAATGACAAATATAAAAAATACCCCTCGCCTCCACCAATCAAAATCCCCCAATACGTTGATAAAACAGAGGCTATTTCAGAAGAAAGTAAGCTTATTTTATCCAAAATACCAGAAGAAAAATTCGAACTAATAACTGCTTCTATAGAAAATTCTTCTTTGCAAATTGCAGCAATAAAGTCAACTAAAAGTGATTGGAATGATGAAATAAACAAAGCGTATACATATAAAGGATTAATCACAGATTCTGATATATTTCAATCAAATGAATACCTAATTGGAGAAGAAAAATATAAAACGCGCGCGCAATTAATTAAGATTGCCAATAGAGCTTTTAACAAAGATAATATTGCCGCATTACAAATAGAATTAACCACTACACAAACAACACTCACAGATCAAAAAGCCCCCCTCCTACAAAATATTCTAAAGCTCGCAAATCAAGGACCAGATGATGCATTCAAACAATTATTATGGCAATCAGAATTTACTGCGGATATCCGCCCCAAACTCGATATCAATCAATTATTAACCTTATATTTTCATCAGGATAAAGTTAAATATCGTAATGAAACCAGATTAAGTGATGATAAAATAGCTGATTTACACAATTTATTAGCACAATTCTTGCAAAACGGTCTACAATTGCAACAAATTGAACGCTCTCAAAAACACATAAAAGATTTAGAAAAAGCCGTAGATAATGAAAAAGAGCAGATCCGCTATGAATTAGTCGCCTGTTTATTTGCAAAAAATATTATCGGTATAAGTACAGACCCTGCCTTAACGGTTTTCCAATACCACTCAGATAAATTATTACGCCAAGAACAAAAAGAATCAATAGAGAGATTATTAAAATCCAAAAAAAATGGCGATTTTGAGGATGTTATTGAAAAGGTAATTATGGGTGGTGGTAAATCAAAAGTTTTATTACCAACTGTTGCTCAAAAAAAGGCAACTGGTACTAATTTAGTTATTATCGAAGTTCCTCGCTCATTATTACGTACTAATTTTGTAGATTTAAGCGAACAATCAGAAACCTTCTATCATCAATCATCTCAATTATTTGAGTTTAATCGAGATAGTAATTGCTCTTCTCAACGCTTAGAAGAAATTTACACACAGTTTACAGATATGATGGTGGAAAAAGGTTATATTGTTACGACTGGCGATTCATTGCAATCCTTAGAATTAAAGTATTTTGAGTTATTAGATTGCAAACCAGATAGTCCTGCGCAACTTCAAGAATGGGAAAAACAAGTTGATTATGCTAATAAAATTCTAACACTCATTAAAAATCGTGGTGATTTAATTATTGATGAGGTTCATCAAGGATTATTATTAAAAAATAAATTAAATTACCCAACAGGAATTGCTGCGCCGATTACAAAATCAGTTATTGAAAATAGCATAGAAATGTATGACTTTTTAAGCTCAGTCAAAATAAATAAAAAACTTACTTTAAATCAGGTGATTAGGCATAATAAACTATTAGTACTCGATTCCGAATTTAAAGATGCTTGCGCAAAAATTGCAGATGAATTGATAGTTAACGATAATAGTCCTATTAAAGATATTTTAGAAAAATGTAATAAATACAAAATTAAAAACTATCTATTAGGGAAAGAAAGCACTATACCTGAATGGGTTAAAGAATTAGCACCTCTTCAAAGAGAAAAATTACTATTTTATCAAATTCAAATTAACCATATATTACCTCGTACTTTAAGTCGGAACTTTAAAGAAAATTACGGCCCATCAATAGCAAACTCTGATCCAATCTTGCAATCTATAGCAATTCCATATGTAGCAAATGATACTCCTAGTGAACGCAGTCAATTTGGCAATTATTTAGAGACAATGAATTATACGATTCAATCAATGTTAATTGATGGTATTAGCAAACCTTTATTAAAAGAAAATTTAAATAATTGGCAAACACAAGCTCTGAGCAATGCTCGATTTAATAAAGATAAGACTAATATGGAAATTGTATTTAACGAATATTTAAAAGAAAATAAAATTACCTTAGATAGAATCAATTTAGACGATGATGCAGAATTTAATATGATTTATCAAGAGTTATATCAAAATCCAGCATTTATTAAAGAAATCTTAAGCCAGGATATTTGTACAAAAATCACATATAATACTGATGTATTAACCCATAATGCCTATAACCACGTAGACATGGTTAGGTCTTGTCAAGGTGTGACTGGGACTCCTTCAAATCATGATACTTATCACCATAATTTAATATTTGATAAAAATACTGCACTTGGTACCGATGGTTATATTTTAAGCGGAATAAAAGCAAAAGCCCCCAAAATAACATACCTTGATTTTAAGAATGATGTTTCTGGTTTTATTAATAAACTGTTTGCAGATTATCAATCTGGAGATAGAGTTAGAGCGATTATTGATATTTCTGCATCTATTAAAACACAATCAACAAATGATATGGTTATAAAGTACGGAGCAAACTTTGTAGTTGCAAAAGAAATTGCTAATTATATTCGCATGAATCATGAAAAATTTAATCAACCAAAACCAATACAACATGTATTATTTTTTGATAAAAATAATGAACTATCTGCTTTATCTGTAAAGGATGAATCTTCAGAACCTAAAATTATTCCTATCAGAAACACCGATGTTGATAACATTAATGAAAGATTAGGTGGAAGTACGCCTGAGGAAAGATTTACTTATTATGACAATTATCACATAACAGGTACAGATATAAAGCAAGAGCGTCAGGCAAAAAGTTTAGTATTAATCGACCACAATACCTCTCTTGATAATTTTTTACAAGGCTCTATGCGAATGCGTGGTTTAATTGATGGCAAGCAATCAATAGATTTAAAGTGTAGCTCAACTCCACAAGGCAAAGATTTTGATACAATCATCAGTGAAATAGATAAGAAAGATAAATTATTAAGGCAAAATAATAATTTCGAGGGGATATTATCGCAAATGCAAAATGTGGTGCGAGAGGCTCTTAAACAAGAAATTTTAACAAAAGATGCTAATGCATCTGAAAAATCACGTTTATTTAAAATATACCACAAACATTTCAAACAAATAGAAAAAAAAGATTTTTGGGATAAATTTAGCGAACCAGCTAATCTGCAAAAAATAGAAGATATTTTAAATTCAACTAAAACTTCACTCTTAAGTAATTGGAAAGAAATTTCAGAATGCACTGATCAAGATATTCATAATGCATTACAAAAAAAAATGGATGCTTTAATTGAAACAGCATTATCTGGCATTTGTCCAGAACAATATAAAACTACAGGTGTGACTTTAGATAATAGTGTAGAAGTACAAAAGCAACAGCAAAAAGAAGTTGCCGTGGAAATTGAGCAAGAGTTGCAAGATGTGTTTGATAAATCGGATCAAGAACAACCATTTATAAATCCAACTAATAACTCATGCCAATACAAGACTTTATCTGAAATTTGTCAACCTTTAGGATCAAAAGACATTCCTGATTTTAGTCAAAATATCACAGCATCACAAAATTTTTACATGAATTATCTATCTCAAACGAGTTTTTTAGACATGACTGCGAAGCCAGTGCTCACCTTACTTTTTTCATTTAATCAAAAAAACAAACTTATATGTAATATTTTAAGTCAAGACGAATTGCAATATTACAGAAATAATCCGGAGACGTTAACTAAAAAAAAGGCATGGATAGGCACAACCCAACACTCTGTTGTAATCGGTCAACCTCCTGCAGATATTTTAAAAAACCAAGATTATCACACCATAATTGAGCAGATTCGTTATTTTAATGGCGAATTAAACTTGCTAATAGCTGACTTAGCTCCTCACAATTGGATATATAAAGATACAATGCAAAAAATATATTTTTTTAAAAATCACTTAAAAGGACCAAGAGCCATAAGCCAGGCTACTATAACTAAATTAGAAAAAAAATTAGATGAAAAGAATACAATATATGAAGATATTTTCAATGAAAAATTGCAACTAAACTTTGACTGGAAAAGCCTTCCCGATATTGATGAGGGAAAAATCAAATACTATAAAGATATTGTTCTTTATGCAACCTTGCTTAGAGAAAATCTTGATCAGTTAGATAATTGTGATATTATGCCTTATTTACCATTTAATGCACTATCTGATTGTATATCTTATACAGATAATAATAAAAATACATTCAAACAGCAAAACCAATACTCATCTAATATTACTAAAGATTTTTTATTAAATATTACAAAAAATAACAAAACTAGTGACAAAGTATTATTCATATTATCAAGATATAAAGCGTGTGACAATGATGTAATCCTTGCAATCATGAATCATCCAAAATGCAATAATAATGTATTATCACAATTATTACCAAAACTCGATACTCTATCTAATGAAATTTTAACAAAAATCATCAACGAGGTTGATAATAAGAATTCATTCTCAACAATAACAACTCATGTTTTAAAGAAAAATCCTCAAACACCACAAAATGAACAGCTGATTAAAGAAATTATAAAGATTCCTAAAATAGGATATATATTACCAAATTTGTTACAAAACGAAGATGCAAATATATTTAACGAGCAGAATGTTCTCGATATGATTGATAACACGAACGATCTTAAAAATCTTACCAACTTAACAACCGCAATCTTAAGTCAAAAACAGCTGCAATCTGAAAACATAATTATGCAATTAATAAAACACAGTACCGATACATACAAAAAGATTAATTTGCAAATACTCCAAACCACAGGCAATCATAATTTATACAACGATCGCGTAAATTGTAAAAAAAATTTACATGAAGTATTATCACACGCCACACAGCCAGTACAAGAAAAAATAATACAATTTTTATTAAACGAAAAAATACCTACACATGATTTCAAAGAAATTACTAGCAAAGTTAACAAAGAAACCGTCACTTATGCATTATATCAAAAAATATGTGCAGAAGGACCAGACTACCTAAAAACGCTGAAAGATGATTATCAAACAAACGAACTATATAAAACACCAGGTGAAATTTATAAAAATAAACTCCTATTTGCCGATCGACTAATCAACATTCAAAACGAACTCTTATATCACGAAAAATCAAATCTAGAACTATTCGAAATTTTCACCACACAATGTTCTGAATTACAAACAGCTGCTGATGTTTTTTTTAAATATCCAGATCAACATAACTTTGAAAAATTTGAAAAAAAATGCGCACGCATAATGAATGACATAGATATCGAATTAAATAAACATCGAGGATTTGGAAAAAAGGATATAAACAAAAGAAGATTGATAGGATTGTTATCTCTTTTTCTAGTATTTCCAGCAATAATCATACAAGTAGCATCCACACAAGGGTTTTATACCACATGTTTTAAAACAGAAGTTACAACAAAATCATCCAAAAAATTTAATTTTTTTAAAGAAGAAATAAAAAACCTCTCTACTGAAATTCAAAAAATCCATCACGAAATAAATCCCAAACGATAAATTTTTATATCCGATACTGCCCAAGACGCATCCATCAAATATCTTTAAAATTCAGCACATTAGTCATTCTCGCTACGATCTCAACTGCTTTTTCTAGGATGATTTTTTATCTGGATGTGATTTTTTATAAATCTTAACCTGTTGCACGACCGGATCTTTCCATGGCCCAGAGATTTTATATGTATAACCACTAATATTTTGCATACCTTTATTAATTATGCTACTAGCAACCCATGTAGCAAACCCAGCGATTGGCCCGCCTGCTATTGTGGCCACCACTGGCAAGCTAGCAGTAATATATGGCGTAATCTTTAAATTTATATCATATAAATGTTTTGTTAAGTCGAAGCTACCTGACATTTTTGCATAAGCAACTGGACCATCAATATAACTATCCGTTGTGCTCATCACACCACTATTTAAATCAAACACCCCTTTAAACACATCAAAACTATAACCGTCTTGTGCAAGATCGCTAAAATCTAGTTTTAATCTTCTGGGGATAGTTTGCAAACTTAAGATGCTTAATAACTTACCTAATCCTAACTTTTCTTCTACACTCTTATCAAAGTTACTAATTCTACCATTTCGTAAAATAACATACATATCACCGACCAGATTTTTCAAGGAAAAATCATACGCAGCACTATTCCATTGCCCATCAAAATTTACGCTGCCATGCCTAGAGGATACAACGGGCGAAATATTAAAGCGCTCTAAGCTTTTTGCTAAATCTTTAATTTCTATATTAGTTTTTACGCCTGTTTTATCTTTTCCAGCAACAGAACGCCATTTTCCTTCGCCATTAATTATAAAATCAGGTGATTTTATAATTAATGAATTTAAATTAAAATCTGTTGCTGTACTATTACTTTTTACTTCTAAACTCCCAAGCGAAAGTTCATTTACTTTAAAATCTTTTACACTAATATCTAAATTCGGAATATCACGTGGTTTAAAAGAGAGCTTATTACTTTTATCATTCGGTAAATTTACAAATAATTTATCCATAACACCACTTACACTATTTGTAGAAATATCATAGAGCAAATTACCAGAAAAATTAACCTGATTAAAATTAAAACTCCATTCATTTTTTGTATTTTTCTGTACTTTAAAAACTAAATCTTTATAAGACTTACCTGATAAAATGAAATCATTAATTTTAAAATCAGCTGAATATAGAAAATTTATAGAAGATGATGAAGAATCTTTTTTGGGTATTTTTGAGAGCGTTGTAGCCCATTTGCTGGTATCAAAACTATCAAATATACCAGAAATATGTAACCCAACCTGATTTGGTAACCCAGCACTGCCATTCCCAATTAAAATTTCACCTTTTGTGAAAGAAAAATTCTCTTTTTTGGATCTAAAAAATAATTTAGCATCTAAAATGTTATTAAAATTTATCTGCGCTAGTAGATTATCTTTATTGGCAAATTCTATTTCTGCTTTTAAAAGTGCAATAGCTCCAGCTGACTTATTAAAAGGCGGAGGCAGATCTATTGATACCTCCTGCAAATTACTCTCCACGAGAAGATTATCAGAATTATTTACGCTAGGATAAATAGTCCATAATGCCGAAATATTAAAAGAACCACCGAACAGGGAAAAAATAGGCATTGAAGTAACTTTTCGTAAATAATCAATACTCATTTCTCCAAAAACAGAAATTTCAGTTCTTTCCTTAGGAGATATTAAAGAGCGAGCTTGTAAACTAAGAGGAGACCCATCTAACATTCCTTTTAATTGGCCTGTTGTTAAGCCATACTCATTGAATTTTAAATTTCCAGTCACATCATCGATTAAAACTTTAGTATTATCAAAGTTGAATGCCACTGGATTTTCACTAAAAACCATTTCACCTAAAGCAACTACATGATTATTTTCAGGATAAAGAGGTATATCCAAATTTAAATCTACCCAGAACTCATCTGCTATTTCTAGTTTTTTCCATCGAGCTAATCTAGTGTTTAAAGGGGTATGGTATATATATTTTTTAATATCTGAACCTGGCGCATCTACTTCACCATGAATCAGCAATGACTCTCTACCTGAACCAATATTATTCACTGCTAAGTTCAATTTATTAACGGCCAGCCCTTGTAAATTCGCCGAATCTACATTAGCCGTAAAATCACGTTTTTTGAACTCAAGATCTGCATTAATATCTTGATTAAGTGGCCAATTATTATTTATCGCAATATCTACTCCACTTACATGACTAGTAACTAAGAATTCACCAGCTTTGGAATCAAATGGAAAATCATCTAACTTGCCATTAATAAGAACTCGACCACAGGCACTATTAATTTTCCGAACATCTTTCTTTAACCACTCCTCAAACTTTGGTTTTAAATGGCCTGAAGGAATATACTCTAAAAATTGACTAGCGTTTTTTGCAGAAAATTCCCCTTCTAATCGAATGCTACTATCAGGTTTTTTAAAGTTATCCAATACTCCTGATGCGCTTAAAACTAGATTATCATTACTTAAAATAAATCTATCTAAATCTATTCTTAATCCATTATTTAATTCCTTCCAATAAATATCAGAATTAAATACTTCAAAAGTAATTGGAGGATATTTTTTAGGTATTAGAGTTGTTTTTTCGCTATCTAAAACTAACCTACCTTCGGTTGGTTCCCAGTACAATACCCCTGATATATTTTCAACCGCCGGAATTTTCTTTATGGGATACCAAGAAATATTAGAAAATCTTGTTAAGATATAGTTTAATTTACTTTCCTTGAAATGTAACTGGGTATCATATAGTTCGCCTTTAGGCCTGGCTTTTAAGATCTCTCGCATTTCATTTGGCCAAGCTATATTAGTTGCAAATAATGAGCTTAACATTAATTTTTGCACATATAAGCTATATTTTTGCTCTTCATCAAAATATACAATAGAAAGCTTATTTTCTGGCCAAATTAGCCCATCTAAATTAAGTTTTATTTTATCAGCTAAAATTTTCCAACCAAACCTAGTATTTTTCCATAAAATATTTGCTTGCAGCGATTTGATATTATGTGTTTTGGCTCTAACTGTATCTAACAATGATATATTCTTAAAATCAACAACTGTTTGTAATGAAGCCAACTTTCCATTTTTCATATCAAGCCAAGAATCTAAATTACATACCCCTTTTTTCATTGTATAAGGTAGGTTTGGTAAGAATTTTGACCACTGTGTAGGTATGAAGTTTTGTAAAGAAATATAAATTTTGCCTTCTAATTTACTAATTTCTTCTGGATTTATATGAATTTTAGCAACCAATGATATTGCCGTAGGATTTTTTTGTTGTAACTCAGCATTACCATATATTTTATAATTACCGTAGGAATTAACAGCCTTAAAATTAAACTCTTTTAATGCAATAACAGCACCATCGACAAGATATGCTTTTGCAGATAAATGTTTGACTATCACACTTTCTTGAGAAAGCAACCAACCTAAAATTGTTAAATAAGAACCGCTATTAACTTGCATAGATTGCTTATCATATTTTAGCCCATCTATTTCCCAGTGATCCTGTTTTTGGTGTAAAACTAAATCTACATCACCTAAATATAATACCCCTGGCCTAATCTGCCAATTCCATAGAGAATCCCATAAATCTATGCCTACTAATAATTTATTTAATGTTAAAATATTATTTTGATTATCATGTAAACGAACATCATTTAATTTTAAAACTGGTTTAAACCAATACCAGCTTGTTTCTAAACTTTGAATTGTTACCGGCTGACCAAGTCGAATCGAAGCTTGACTTTCAAACTCACTTTTATATTTAGCAGCCCAAGGCGTTAAAGCACGAAACAAGCTAAACACTATAGCAAATAACACGATTAAAAAAACAACCGGAATTTTTATTTTTTTCAAAATTTTTTTAAAAGTATGTTTAAGTTTATTTGTACTTATTTTCATCTATTGAGTCACCACGTCAGTTCCTTTAGGTACTATAAATTTAAATAATGCTGACGATAGCTTTTGATTTATCGCGACTTTATCAAGGGTAACTTTAGTATGCTGTCCTAGCTGATCAAATAAATCTATTCCATTAATTAGATCTCCAGTAAATACCAATTGTACTTTTTCAAAACTTGCCTCTGGACTTTTAGCTAACAAAGTAAAATAATCTTTATTGTTTTTATGTAACATTACTACATTAAAATCTTTACTAATTATATTTTTATCATCACCTAAAAAAATTGCCACAGCACCACCTATTTTCTTGCTTTGTTTTTTTACCGAAACTTGCTCTAATTCTTCATCGTAAAGCCAAAGTTTTTGACCATCTGCAACTAAAAGCTGAGGCATTGGTTTTTTTGTCTGCCAACGAAAATGATTAGGCCTCGCTAAAGCCATTTCACCAGATGTCTCATTGGAATTTTGTTTTTTTGCAGAAATAACTTGAGTAAATGTAGCTTGTAGTGTCTTAATAGCTTCTAATTTCCTCTGCAAAATATCAGAGCTAATATCTGCAAAAGCACTAAATGTAAAAATAAATAGAATGAAAAAACGAAAAATCATACTTACTCTCCTGATGGCACTAAAACATCACGAAAACCACCTTCCAACGGACCAACTAAACCAGAACTTTCCATTTCTTCAACTAATCTTGCTGCTCTATTATAACCTATTTTAAATCTACGCTGCACCGAGGAGATACTTGCCTTCCTCGTTTGAATAACAAATTCAACAACCTGATCATACAATGGGTCTGAATCTTCTGACCTGTTGTCTGAAAATGAAGTCATATTTGCACCAGGATCATCATTATCGTCATAATTTTGAGTTACAACATCAATATAATCTGGCTCTCCTCTTGACCGCCAATCATTGGCGATTCTATGAACTTCTTTATCATCAACAAATGCCCCATGAACCCGTAACGGAGTGCCTGTGCCTGGAGCTAAAAATAACATATCCCCATGTCCTAAAAGTTGCTCAGCACCTTGCTGGTCCAAAATAGTTCTGGAATCAATTTTAGATGATACTTGAAATGAAATTCTAGTTGGGATATTAGACTTAATCAAACCAGTCAAAACATCAACTGATGGACGCTGAGTAGCCAAAATTAGATGTATTCCTGCTGCGCGAGCTTTTTGAGCAATTCTAGCGATTAATTGCTCAACTTTTTTCCCAACCACCATCATCATATCTGCCAGCTCGTCAATAACTACTACGATATATGGTAATTCTGAAAGAACTGGCGCACTCTCTTCCGTAGAGTCTGATTTTTTCCAGGTAGGATCAACTAATGGTTCATTCTTTTTATTTGCATCACAAACCATCACATTAAATCCAGCTATATTTCGAACTCCAAGCGAAGCCATTAATCTATATCTTCGCTCCATTTCACCAACACACCAGCGGAGAGCACTTTGCGCCTCTCGCATATCAGTTACAACTGGGGTCAATAAATGCGGAATTCCATCATACACAGACAATTCTAACATTTTCGGGTCAATAAGAATCAATCTAACTTGCTCTGGAGTTGCTTGAAATAATAAGCTCAAAATCATGGCATTAATTCCGACTGACTTCCCAGATCCAGTGGTACCTGCCACTAACAAATGAGGCATCTTGGCAAGATCAACAACCATTGGGCAGCCAGCAATATCCACACCTAATGCTAAGGTTAATGAGGAATGAGCTTTTTGATAGACATCTGAGTTTAATACTTCTGATAATCGAACCATTGCTCTATTCGGATTAGGTAATTCAAGACCAACAACAGTCTTACCTGGAATAATTTCTACAACTCGAACACTAGTAACGGATAAAGAACGCGCTAAATCCTTTGCTAGAGCACTTAAGCGGCTAACTTTAATTCCAGCAGCTAATTGCAATTCAAAACGGGTAATTACTGGGCCAGGATGAACTGACACAACTGTTGCGGTAACGCCAAAATCTAATAAATGTTGCTCAACTTCTCTTGATAAGTTCTCTAATTCATTATTTGAATATCCACCCATTGACTTGCCTGGCTGGCCTGCGTCTAGCAATCCTAAAGCTGGTAATTCTAATTTAGTTTGCAACGGAATAGTGGATTTTTCCTTCTTTTCTATTGGCTTAGGATTATTCGTTAAATTATTAATTTCAGACAATAACTTAGGAGTAAGCTTTGGTTTTTTCACAATTTTAGGATTCGATTCTACCGTAACTGGACGCTTATCTAATGACCGATTGCTCTTAAGTGATCGTATATATTTTCCAAATTTAGATGCATTTTCATATACTATCTTGCCAGCTGATTTAGTAAAATCTATAATATAACCACATAAAATAATAGACAAATGACCAATAACTTCAATTAAAAGAATCCAAGAAATATCTGTTAGCCACGTCAGACCCACCAGAAATACTGCAAATAAAAATAATATTGCTCCGTAAAAATTTAAAGCATTGTTCAAGGTTATTGCTATATATTGACCAAATAAACCTCCTGAGAAATGAATACCGGCAAATATGTTAGAGCGAATTTGCAAACTTAAAAAACCACAACAACCAATTAACAACAATATTAAGCCTATACTGCGGATAATTATTGAAAGTCTATTAATAAATTTAAAAGAGCGCTGCTCAAGAAGAATTACTCCTGAAGCATAAGTTATAAAAATTGGTAATAAAAAAGCAGCATATCCAAAAAACCAATAAAATAAATCAGCTACATAGGCACCAAATTTGCCACCAGCATTAACAACTTCACGACCATGATTAGTATTAAACCAACCAGGATCACTAGATTTATAAGAGACTAAGGCTAAAAATACAAATGCTGACAAGGCGAGGATTAGAATGAATCCGCCTTCTAATATATGCTTTACTAAAAAATTCGTGCCTGCCTTCTTGTCTATAAGCGAGAAATTTTCTGATTTGAACTTTTTCATTGCTATTTAAAACACTCTCTTTTTATCATATTATTTAGCATACTAACATAAACGAGTATTTATAAAAATGAATAGACAAAATCATCACAGATTAATTATTTTAGGTTCAGGACCAGCTGGATATACAGCGGCAATTTATGCAGCAAGAGCTAATTTAAACCCTACAGTTATCACAGGCCTAGAAGTAGGTGGACAACTGACAACCACAACTGACGTTGATAACTGGCCTGGTGGTGCGGAGGGTCTGCAAGGCCCAGATTTAATGAATGAAATGTTAGAACATGCTAAAAGATTCCAAACAACTATAGTAAACGATTATATTACTCAAGCAGACCTTAGCAAAAGACCATTCACCTTACACGGCGATAGTGAAATTTACACTTGCGATGCTCTTATAATTGCAACTGGCGCTTCTGCCCAATATCTTGGCTTGGAGTCAGAAGAAAAATACAGAGGCAGAGGAGTATCAGCTTGTGCTACCTGCGACGGGTTTTTTTATAGAAATAAAAAAGTCGCCGTAATTGGTGGTGGAAATACGGCTGTTGAAGAAGCTATCTATCTATCTAATATCGCAAGTGAAGTTACCTTAGTACATCGAAGAGATAAACTCCGCTCTGAAAAAATTCTTCAAGATAAATTATTTGAAAAAGAAAAAAATGGCAATATAAAAATCATCTGGGATTCAACTCTGGAAGAAGTACTAGGTGACAATATAAAAGTTACTGGCGCAAGAATTAAAAATAAAAACTCATCTCAATCACAAGATTTAGCCGTAGACGGAGTTTTTATCGCAATTGGACATACTCCTAATACTGGATTATTTCAAGATCAACTAGATATGCAGGCAGGATATATTAAAATTGCATCTGGCTTAAAAGGCATGGCAACATCTACCAGCATCCCTGGAGTATTTGCCTGTGGTGATGTTGCTGATAATGTGTATCGGCAAGCTATTACTTCAGCAGGTTTTGGTTGCATGGCTGCCCTAGATGCTGAAAAATATTTGGATGATGTAATATAACTAGGCAACGTCCCTAACCATCACCAATTATCCACATACTCTAAACTTTCATCAAGAATATTCTTTGAGAGATTTAGAATCTTATCAATAATTGGGCTGAATTGTTGGCATTTTGCAGCAAAATCATCAAAATACTCAACCAAAATAGCAACTCCTTTTTTCTGCTCCGCAAATGACTCACGGACATCTTTATAGACTGTATCAATAAATGAAATTACATTTTCCTTATCCTGCTCTAATTTAATGTCATCTCCTTGACTAGACTTAAGAAATACCTCGGCAACAGTATCAATTTCTTTGCCCAAAATATCCCTTAACCCAGCAAAATTAGGTTGAAGCTCTTCAAGAGAGGACATTATATTATGGAGCTCTTTAAGTTTTTCATCTGCTTTTTCTTTCCAGCCTGGGTTATTCTCTTTTTCAAGAAATTTCATTTTCCTATAAATTTTATCAGTTAATCCGCTGATTTCACCTGCTCTTTTTTTAACTTGTAACATAAGCTCGGTTAATTCATTCATAGAGGTGACTGCGTAATTAAGCTTTGTCGCTACTTTTTCAATCGCATCTTTACCTTTAATACATTCATCTTCAATAACCTTACATTTATTTTGTAAATCAGCATCAGAAAAAAATTTTTTCTCTTCATCTAGCCACTCGCGAGTCCAATTATCAATATCTTTCGGGCTATTAATAGCTCGGCCAATATGTGACACTAAACTCTTATCAAACTCTGAAATAATAATATCAAAAGCAGAATGAGCTTTTTCAATTCCTGAATTTAATAGATCCTGATTGCTCATAGAAGTTAGTTTAATGCTTTCAAAATTCACGGTTTACTCCAAACTAATCATATACAGATAAGTATAGATCATAAATACAGTTATTATCCTACCGCTACTTACTTTATTCCTTGAAGTTTACAAAAACATTGATTATAATTAACAATGTAAACTAAAGGGGGGAATTATGTTAGGAAATCGTATTCAACGTGCTCGGAAGGCTCAAGGATTTTCATTGCGTGATTTAGCCGATCGGGTTGCATTAAGTCATGCTGCCATCAAAAAATATGAAGACAATCAGGTTGTACCTTCATCAGATGTCCTTATCAAGCTCGCCAAAGCACTAAAAATTAAAGTGGAATATTTTTTCAGACCAGAGCTATTTACTTTGGAAAATATCCAATATCGCAAACATGCTGATATGCCAGAAAAGCAATTGGAAGAAATTAAAGCAAAGATGCTTGAACAGATTGAGCGTCGAGTGGAGCTTGAACGTTTATTTCCATCCTCTCCTATACGGGAATTTGCTCTAGGGGAGAAAAAAATTAAAAGCTATGATGACATTGATAATATTGCAAACCAGGTTCGCAAACAGTGGTCCCTTGGTCTTGATCCAATACTGGATTTAATTGATGTATTCGAGGAGCATGGAATTAAAGTTTTTGAAATCGATAATCAGGAATACCCCGGGTTTGATGGCTTGTCTGCCAGTATAAATAATATGCCAATTATTGTTATTGGGAATCGCTGGCCCGGAGACCGTCAACGATTTACACTTGCGCATGAGCTTGCACATCTTGTTTTATATGAATTTATGCATCCATCTTTAGATGAAGAAAAATGTTGCAATCGATTTGCTGGTGCATTTCTTTTGCCAAAAGAAGCATTAATTGCAATTCTTGGAAAGCATCGCAATGATGTAGAGCCACGGGAGCTCGATTTGTTGAAGCAAGAATTTGGCATCAGTATGTTATCCATTCTTCACAGGGCGGAGGATGCAGGGATTATCTCCCATTCTTTGTATGTTCGATTAAGAAAAGAATTTAATGAACGGGGATGGTCCAAGAATGAGCCGGGTCAACAATACCCCAAAGAAAAAACCCATATTTTTGAACAAATGGTTTTTCATGCTCTTGCTGAGGAATATATTGGTGAATCCAAAGCCGCAGAACTAATGAATATGCCGCTTGAATCATTCAGATCGTTGCGTGCAATGGAGAACCTGGATGTTACTGCTTATTAGCGATACAAGCGTACTTATCGATATTGAGCATGGAGAGTTGACCAGTGCAATGTTCAGTTTGCCTTGGCAATTTGCTGTACCTGATATCTTGTTTTTAGAAGAATTAGCCGAGAAACATGCACATTTACTGGAATTTGGCTTGATATGTAAAGTGATGAACGGTGCTTTTTCTAGGTTAAACGAAAAATGATTAATCTTCGAAAGGTCGGTTATGAGTATTCCGCCAACTTGGTATTTTCAATTAGGCTAATAGGGATGGCTATTGGACTTATCATGATTGAATCCGCGCGCGCTGACCGCTAGCCTTCCAATTAGCCTTAAGTTCCGGTTGAGTAATAATTCCAACTATGTTTTAATTTGCAATCATTAGAAGAATAATAAAA
>Ga0155559_1158_pt1 | contig 23544 bp, 18 predicted proteins | sample RifCSPhighO2_12_FD_107216 | JGI IMG/M metagenome (GOLD analysis project Ga0155559, IMG submission 107216) | Legionellales bacterium RIFCSPHIGHO2_12_FULL_35_11
CAATCACTTCGTTCGCAAAGACGGCAAATATTTTTTTCATAAGGCGCTACTGAATAAAACCCCAACCGTCCAATCACCAGTTTGGTTTTCTGGGATATTATAAATTTCTTGTTGCGGAGAAAACCCATAACTTTCAACACTTAAACTATAAATAAACGAACTAATTATACAGTTTTGATTTAAAAACTTATCGTCTCCATACTCAGAAACTTGTGTATCCCAATTTGTTTTGCAATACACTGAATCAGCTTTTTCTAGGAGTTCATCGGCATTAAATTCATCCTGAAAGTTTATAGGTGACTTTCTAGATATCGAACTAGCGGCGCCAACAGTATACCATTTAGTTTGCGGGTTATTTATATTCGCTGGTCTCTCTATGTCACTGATATAGTTATCCGCGTTTATTAATTCATAAATTTCATGTTCACATAATCTCGCATTTCCACTACCTATTTGATTATTGTCAAGGTGATACCCAACAGGAAAACAATCACTATAATCCTTAAATCTCGTAGTAATCGCATTAGCACCCAAACCAAGAAAGCTGTGCGCAAACAGCGTTATATCCTTATTATATAAATGTAAGTTAACTAAATCCTCTGGATGAATTCCCTCAAGATTAACAACTGGGAATACTATCTGGGTTGATGCCCCACCAATTTCAATGAATCCCATATGATAATTATCCCGCAAAGTATCTAATGAATAGTTAGTAGCAAGCCAACCGTAAACACCTTCTTCTTTACCAGAAATAGTTCTAGCATCAATTAAATTCCAATCTTTATGCAAAGAAAACCAATCTTGTAGTTTTTGATAAAGAACTTTTTGCTCTTGGTCAGGAAGCAATCTCATTCCCGCTGTTGCATAAAAATACACAGGAATATTTTTAATGGATATTTTATTAAAAAGATTGTCAAGATATGCATCTACACCGCTAGTACTAACTGATGCAAAGCCTGGCGTGATTTTATTAGAATAAATCTCTTGAATACTAATAATATTATTTTCAGCATCTTTATCATACTGATATACATGGGCCCTACTACCAGAACTACCAGCATCAATTATTATTTTACAATTTCCATTATCACAAATATTTTCATCAGCAAAACAAGAAGATGAAAATGTCATAAATAACCATATTAAAACAAAAATATTTTTTATCATAAATTATTATCCTAGAAAAATTCTAATCATTCCACACTCTGCTGTACTGTATGTTGCGATTGAATTATTTTTATAATTGACTAAAGCCTTTTCATGTGGAAAGTTATATTTATTGTTTAATCCATATGACAAAATGGCAAATTTAGGTCTGACCTCATCTAAAAACTCTTTAGATGATGATGTTTTACTTCCATGATGTGGGACGATTAAAAAATCTGATAGCAAATTTCCATGGTACTTTGCAACCAAATACTTCTCTCCTAAAAGCTCTATATCACCAGTCAATAACACGCTGGTATTTTTTGATGCTACCTTGAGCACACAGGATGAGTTATTTTTTGAAAACTTAAGATTGTTTGTTTTAAAAAAATGAAATTTGATACCATCCCATTCCCAGTCATTATAATGATGACAACTAAAACCCCTTTTATAAACTGATGGATTATCGACAATTAATTCACTTATTTTAAACTTTTTTTCTAATGAATCTAAACCACCTCTATGATCAAGATCCGGATGACTAATCACTACTTTATCAATTTTCTTCATTCCAAGTTTATTTAAATATGGATTTATAACAAGCTGAGCCATATCAGAACCCTTATAAAACTTCATTCCGGTATCAAACACCAAACTATGATTTTTTGTTCTAATTAAAATTGATAATCCTTGACCTACATCAATAACATCTACTTTTGCCGTACCAAATTTAACATAATCCTGCTTTGGTAAAAATCCTATAAGTAGCAAAACTAATTGTGGTAATCGCAACACTTTTAATGGTAAAAATAAAAGCATTAATCCTGAGATACATAATGAAATTAATTGAAGAAAACTAGAGAAATTTATTTCTAAATTGATAAATGAAAATGAATCTATAAAATGTAAAAACTTCCATAATATATGAATTGAAAATTTTAAAATATATAATATCCAATTAAACTCAGTAATTTGACTTGCTATAACAAACAAAATACTCAAAGGTACAATGATAAAACCAACTAATGGTATTGCCAATAAATTTGCAAAAAATCCATTTACTGCTCCGTATCCAAACCAGAAAATTGTAAATGGCAACAATCCTATTAAACATGATAATTGAATAAGAATGGCCTTTTTAATGCCATTTACCAATATATATTTATTCATGCAAACTAGAATAGCTACCGCTAAAAATGATAAATAAAATCCTGGAAATAAAGCAGCATGTGGTTCTATCATCAAAACAATAAAAATTCCTAATCGCCATGCCTGCCACGCACTGAATTGTACTGATAAAAAATTTCTAGAAAGCACTAAAATGCACGCAATAAAAGACCTTTGAACTGAAAATGAAAATCCAGCTAAAATTGAATAAAGTAATGCGGCAAAAATCGCACCTATACTTGCTGCGCTTTGCGCAGGAATTCTCCTACAAATAACTCCTATCCTACACCAAATAAATCTTATAAAAAAAAATATTGAGCCAGATACAAATCCAATATGCGCTCCTGAAATTACCATTAAATGTGTAGTGCCAGTCCTTCTAAATAGATTCCAATCATCTTTATTTATTTTTGAAGAAATTCCTAACGATAAAGCCTGAACAATTCCTATAACATCACTTTCTAAATTTAATTCTTCTAGTTTTAGTGCTAAATTATTTCTAAATTTAAGCAATGTGAAATGTTCTGGATTTTTTTTCTTTGTTTTAATAAACTTTTTTACCACCCCAACCCAATATAGATGCTTCGAATTCAGCCACTGAAGATAATTAAATCCGCCAGGATTTACTAAATTATGTGGTTTTTGCAAGTTAGCATTTAAGATCCATACTTGATTTAAGGAAATATCAGAACAATTTTCATAGCAAGTCATTAATGCTGTCGTTTTAACTTTTTGCTGATTTATAGAATAAATCCGAAATTGAAAAGTTGTTTTACTAGCAGAAGCTAATGGAATTGAAATAATTTCACCAAAAATAATAGCATTTTTGACACCTGGGTAAATTGGCATGTTTGTATCAGATATAATTAATTGATGAATATACCCTAACCCCAAAGCAAAGATAAAAGAGATAAAATAGCTTTTTTTAAACCTACATAAAAATGCGCTAACTAAAAAAAATAACGATAATAAATTTCTAGAATAGAAAAATATTATTCCACTTAAAAAACAAAAAATTTCCATGTAAACTGTCGGACTTAACTATAGAAAAATACTTTATCAGTACTTTAGGAGCCGTGCAACAATAACTTATCAGGGCCTACGCATGAATAGTTTACAATTTAAACACAAAGGAATACATGCCGTCATTGCGAGTGTTAGCGAAGCAATTGTAAGATCGGCATTCTAACCTCGCAAAGACGCTTTCAAAAATCATACTGAATAGGAATTTGATTTGAAAATTTTTTGAAAAAAGGATTTTTTTTTGTTAATATCGTAAGTTCCGTGATGATCCTGTGTTCAAGTAACCGGGTTAGAGATTTGAGATCCCGGGGCGTCAGAACATGCCATCGAAGCGTTTAATCCTGTTATCAGGAGCGCCAATCTCTTTTAGTGACATCACGGATCAACTGATGATTGAGCATTTATATTGAGATATTTTTTTTATCACCTTTAACTGGACTTTATGACTTTTTCAAAAAGCACTCAAAATTGTCGTCTTTGCGAGCCTTTATACAGGACCTGAAAAACGTTCCGAACTAACTTGCACTCGTCTTTGCGAACCGTAGGTGAAGCAATCTAGTGACTTTAAGGCCGCTGGATTGCTTCACCTACGGTTCGCAAAGACGAATAACTAATTAATTTACGTACAAATTGTGAAGTTGGTTAAGAGATTGCTTCACTATCTACTCAAACAAAGACGTATTTCAGAACATGTCTTTAAGAAGTCATAAAGTCCAGTTTAATATTCACTTTGGCGAAGATTCGCTTTAATTTTGTCTGAATTGTTTTTTGTAAAACAATCGGATTCAATTGATTGTATTGCTCCGTAAGCCTTTTTTTAGTTGTTTCATCAATAGGTTTAGATTGCATTAAGCGTTGATAAGGCGTTGCCGGTTTGGTGTGTTTTCTCAGTCCACCAATTTTTTAGATGCCAATGAAGTATTTTTTATTGTATTTTTTTAGTATAATATTAACCTTAAATTATTTACGGACTAAAAATATTGCATTTTAAATCACGTATTTATTCATATTTTTTTGGAACTTTACTCATCTTTTTTTCAGTACAACCATGTTATGCTGAAAAAAATGTATGCGCTTGGGATATACTTAGATCTGAATTTACTCTAAATCATGAGGTATCTAGACCTGAAGTTCAAAGACGTATAAGATGGATAATTGCGCACCCAGAATACTTACAGAAACTATCTAAAGCAGAACCATTTATATATCACATAACTAATGAAGTAAAAAAAAGAAACCTCCCAGGCGAACTCGCCTTAATGCCAATGATTGAAAGCACATTTAACCCATTTGCCTATTCTAGAGCTGGAGCATCAGGATTATGGCAAATTATGCCTGGTACAGGTAGAGATTTTGGATTAAAGCAAAACTGGTGGTCTGACTCAAGACGCAGCGTTAGAAACTCTACCAAAGCTGCATTACACTACCTTAATTATCTACATAATTATTTTCGAGGAAATTGGACTTTAGCAATTGCGGCATATGATGCTGGCGAAGGTTCAGTTGCAAGAATAATAAATCAATCAAATAAAAATAAATATAATGCTAGTTTTTGGACGCTTCCTTTACCATTAGAAACAAAAAGTTATGTTCCAAAATTATATGCCTTAGCTGAAATTATTCAAAATCCTACAAAATATCACGTTACATTACCGCATATCGATCATAAACCATATTTTGAAGAGGTTAATGTCGGCAGCCAAATTGATTTAACAAACGCAGCTCACCTAGCTGGTATTTCTTACCAAGAACTAATTAAATTAAATCCAGAACATAATAGATCGGCAACATCTCCATATGCACCTTATAATTTATTAATACCTGTAAATAAAGTTACCAAATTTAAACAAAACCTAGCTGAACTTTCCAAAGATAAAAAAACCAGTTTAACAAGACATAAGATATCTTCTGGTGATAACTTACAAAAACTTGCCAAACTATACAGTACAAGCCCCCTTCTCCTTAAAGAAATTAATAAGTTAAAATCATCTAAAATAAAAAAAGATCAATATCTTTTAGTTCCCGACAAAAATAATAAAGCAAATCTCGTAAATAACTCTCATTTTATAACACCCAAATATTATAAGGTGGTGCACATTGTTAGTAATGCCGATACCTATAATTCTTTACAAACCAAATATGAAGTTTCACCTTCTCAACTAAAAATGTGGAATGAAAAACTTGCCTTGACTGGAAAACTACTACCAGGACAACCAATAATTATCTGGAAAAAAACTAAAACAGCAAATGTATATAAGGTAAAACCTGGCGATAGTTTATCTACTATTGCTGTCAATCATAATAAGAACTTAAAAACATTATTACAATTAAACCCTAATTTAAAGACAAGTCACATAAAATCAGGCCAAGAGATAAGACTTAGTTAAACCTAGAAAAAGCAGTTGAGCTCTACTACAAATGCCTAATGCACTGAATTTTAAAGATTTTTTCATGTTTTTTTAACTCACCATAGTGGTGACTATGCCTTCGCCAAAAAAACATGAAAAAATCTTTAAAATTCAGTGCATTAGGCATTCTCGCTACGAGATCAACTGCTTTTTCTAGGTTAAATAATAATTTATAAGGATCTTGCGAGATAATTAATCATGGCGTATCATCCTAATTGGACTTACAAAGCTTATAAACCATCAAAAAAAGGACATATAAAATGATTAAGAAATTCCTCTCTATCTCTTCACTTGTTATTGCATGTTTAGTTTTTCTTTCACCTAATGCACTAGCTAACCACTGTGGATGCGAAGAAGCAAGTCATAAAATGCACGAAGTAGTTGCAACTTTAGACTTAACTCAAAAACAAAAAGATAAAATTAAAGGCATATTTGATAGAGCCAGAGATGCAGCAACTGCTAAATATAATGAAATGTATGATGTTCATATGTTAGTCAACGCTGCTTATGCTGACGGTACTATGACAGAAGATAAACTGAACGAGTTTATAAATAAGCAACAACAAATCGTTAGTGGCTTAGTGAAAATAAGAATGACTGAGCGATTTGATTTATCTAAAGTTATCACTCCAGAACAAAAACAAAAATTAGATAAAATAATTAATGATTGGATGAAAGACCACAAAGATAATTCAAAGGCAATGCATAAAGGCTGTGGCAACAAAAAATGTGGTAAAAATGATTAATATTTTGGTCTGTTAACAATTGGTAGTACAAGTCAATGGAGCTAAACAAAGTTACATCATCAGAAATTGCTATATCTCAGGCCTTAGAAAGGTATTGGCATACTCAAGCATCAAAAAATATTGCTTGGATAAAAAAATGGAGTAAAGTTTTAACTGGAAGTTTTACTACCCACGATGTCAAATGGTTTGTAGATGGCAAACTTAATGCTTGCTATAATTGCGTAGACAGGCATTTACCTCACAGTGCAGATAAAATAGCTATAATTTGGGAAGGAAATAATCCAAATCAGAATAAAAAACTTACTTACAAAGAATTACATTCTGCGGTATCAAAATTTGCAAACTTACTTAAGTCGCTAGATGTTAAGAAGGGAGATAAAATTTGTATATATCTTCCTCAAATTCCAGAAGCAATAATAGCTATGCTTGCATGCGCAAGAATAGGCGCAATTCATTCTGTAGTTTTCGCAGGCTTTTCAGCAGAAGCATTGAAATCAAGAATTATAGATACCGAAGCAAAACTACTAATAACTGCTGATGGCGCAATTAGAGGAGAAAAATTAGTTTCTCTAAAGGAAAACTCAGATCTGGCTGTACAAGATTGTCAAAATATTAAAAATGTTATTGTTGTCAAATATATTCATAATAAAATCAAATGGAATGAAAAAATTGATATAGACTATCACTCGACTCTAAAAAATATGGATGACAACTGTGAAGTTGAAGTAATAGATGCAAACGAACCTTATTGGTGATATCTCTACCCTTGCAGATCCAGGTGTTGTAGCTAAAATAATTGAGGACAAGCAATGACTCAAAAAGTATTTGTAAACAGAACGTTAAATCTTAAAAAAATTAAATATCTTGGTTTTGACATGGATCATACTATTATTAGATATAATAGTAAAAACTTCGAATCTATGGTCTATGAATTAGTCGTTAACTATCTGGTTGAAAACAAACATTACCCTGAAGAAATAAAAAAATATAAATTTGATTTTAACAATGCAATTAGAGGATTAGTTGTTGATAGTACAAATGGAAATATTTTAAAATTAAGCAGATATGGTGCGATTAGACAAAGTTATCACGGAATAAGGCCAATATCATTTGTTGAACAAAAACAAATATATAGAAGTATATATGTAGACTTAAATTCACCAAATTATATAGTCGTAGATACAGCATTTTCTATAGCGTTTTGCGTATTGTTTGGACAGTTGGTGTCTTTTAAAGATAAAAATAATCAACTATTACCTAGTTATGAAACAATTGCCTTGGATATCTTATACTCGGTGGATAAAATTCATGCTGAAGGTAACCTCAAAAAACACATTAGCGAAAATTTAGATAAATTTGTGTGTCTTGATAATAAACTAGTAAATGGATTATTGAGATATAAAGATTATGGAAAAAAATTATTTCTATTAACTAACGCAGATTATGAATACACAAAAGTGATGTTAGATTATGTAATTAATTCTTTTTTACCAACAGGTAAAACTTGGGAGGAGTTATTTGAATTTACAATAACTCTTTCTAATAAACCAAGATTTTTTTATGACAATTTAAAATTTTTAAACATAATGACAAATGATGGAAAAATGACTAATTTAAATGGTCAGATAGTTCCAGGAATATATCAAGGAGGAAATGCTAAAAAATTTACAGACGATCTCGGGTTAAATGGTGATGAAATTTTATATATTGGCGATCACATTTATGGAGATATTTTACGTTTAAAAAAAGATTGTAATTGGAGAACTGCTTTAGTTGTTGATGAGTTAGGCACAGAAATTACTGGCCAGGTAAAATCTAGTGCTGTTGAGAAAAATATATCTCTTGCTATGAATCTTAAGGCAGAATTAGAAACTAGATTAATTGAATTACTATCCAAGCGCATTGAAACAAATTCAGGTGCATATAATAGACCTCTTCAGAAGCTCGCTTCACCACAGTATACATTATTACATGAGGATTCGAGCACCGACTCGACAAAGCAGTTTGAGGCTGAAGTAGAGTTTCCGAAGAGGTTTAATGATAAAATTGAAAATATTCAAACAGACATCCGCAATCTAGACAATGAAATTGCTAACCTTCTTAAAGAACAGGGTAATTATTTTAATAGCGCTTGGGGTAGAGTTTTTAGATCCGGGATAGAAGAAAGCTATTTTGCATACCAAGTAGAAAGATATGCCTGCATTTATATGGAAAAATTATCAGACTTATTAGAACAATCTCCTCTAACTTACTTTAGAGCGAACAAAAGAAGGCTAGCGCATGACCCAGAATGATTTAGCTTTAGATATAAACAATTTATATAAAACCTATAAAAATGGAGTCAATGCGCTAAAAGGAATAAGTTTAACTGTTAAAAAGGGAGATTTTTTCGCTCTCTTAGGAGCAAATGGTGCAGGAAAATCAACAACCATTGGTTTAATCAGCTCGTTATTGACTAAATCAGCAGGTAGAATTTTAATAAATGGCTATGATTTGGACAAAAATCCTGAGATGGCTAAAGTTTCAATAGGAGTTGTTCCTCAAGAATTAAATTTAAATATTTTTGAAACTTGCGAACAAGTCCTGACTTCTCAGGCAGGATACTATGGCATTTCATATTCGGAAGCCAAGCCTAGGGCTGAGTATTTATTAAAAGAACTTGGTTTATGGGATAAAAGAGATAACATAGTAAGACATTTGTCAGGTGGAATGAAAAGACGATTGATGATAGCTAGAGCGTTAATGCACAAACCGAGTCTACTCATTCTGGATGAACCAACCGCAGGGGTGGATATTGAAATCCGCAGGAGTATGTGGGAATTTTTAACTAAAACTAATGAGGATGGCACTACCATAATCTTAACTACCCATTATTTAGAAGAAGCCGAGCAAATGTGTAAAAATGTAGCAATAATTGACAATGGGGTTTTGATTGAAAATACTTCCATGAAAGAATTATTAAGCTCATTACATCATCAAACTTTTATTTTTAATACTAGCTCTTCTATAGGTTTCTTACCAGACTTTGCGCCATTTACTGGAAATAAAATAGATGCGAATACTATTGAATTACGAGTAGAAAATAAATATTGCTTAAATGATGTATTTAAAATGTTCGACAAACATGAAATAAAAATAAATAGTATGCGAAATAAAACTAACCGACTAGAAGAATTATTTATGGATTTAATTACAACATCATGAAATTTAAAATACAACTAATTGCCCTGTTAACTCATCTGAATCATGAATATAACAGAATGGCTAGAATCCCATTACAAGTTTTTTTACCATCGATGATCACAACTTTTATTTATTTTCTAATCTTTGGAGCGATAATCGGCCAGAGAGTTGGTACTGTTGATGGTGTAAGTTATAGTTTATTTATAACTCCGGGATTAGTTATGATTTCCGTTATTACAAATTCATACACAAACACATCATCATCACTATTTAGCGCAAGATTTCAAAGAAGTGTAGAAGAGCTTTTGATTAGCCCAATGCATCAAAGTATATTTTTGCTTGGTTATGTCTTAGGAGGAGTAATAAGAGGCGTAATTGTAGCAGTTATAGTCTTATCTGTTTCCGCATTATTTGTAGATCTTCACTTAAAACAAATACCAATAATTTTATTAGTTACTGCTCTTTTCTCAAGTTTATTTTCTTTATTAGGATTTACAAATGGCATGTTAGCTAAAACATTTGAAGAAATATCAATTATTCCAACTTTTGTCTTATCTCCTCTCACATACCTTGGAGGAGTATTTTACTCAATTGATATGTTACCGCCATTTTGGCATAAAGTTGCTTTATTAAATCCCATATATTACATGGTGGATATTCTAAGATTTGCTATGATAGGTAATTGCTGTACTAATATAATTTTCTCAATTAGTTGTATAATAGCATTTCTTTTTGCTGCAACTATGCTAAATATAATTTTTCTTAAAAAAGGTATAGGAATAAGAGATTAATTAAAATTGACTCACAGCTAAATCAAAAATTGAATCTGGAGAATGCGATATTTCACTCATTGAATAAGCATCATACAATCTGACACTTAAACTATTATGCGTTAATTGCATCTTAGGGACAATATCTCCCATATGAGACATACGAATAGTTATTAAATGATGATTTTTTTTAGTAGGCAAAGGTTTATTATAAAATCCATTTTCTAAATTAATTTGTTCAAATACAGCTAACTCTCTTAATATAGAAAGATAAATGTCTACTGTATCCCATAGTGTTCTAAGATAACCAAGCCAGGATATTAAATTTTTTTGTCGTAATGTCGCCTCCTTTTCCAACCAAAATAATAATTGTGGCTCTTGAACCTCTACATCACTATTTGATAATGAATCTAGATATTTAAGTGACCCTATAAACAGATCATGATGAATACTCTCACCGAACCTTCCTGAAATATGACTAAGTATTTGAATTTGAACAAATAATCTTGCGTAAAGATGGTTTGAAATAGTTTGCTCTGATTTGTTAATTAAGTGCTCAATTCGTATTAATTCTTTTATATATCTACTTTTAAGCTCAGGCTTCTCAATCAGTTTAATTACTTTAATTAAATTATTTAATGCGAAATGATGAACTATTGGGTCATTTGTTACGCAAGATTGCTCTATATTTTTAAAAAGAGCTTCTAAATTCAAGGAAATTTTAGGCAAAAAATCAACAGGCAATTCAAAAGTAAGTATTTTATTTCGCATATTAAATGCTTATTTAGCTAAATTAAAATCTAGATTAACACATCAAATTAGATTATAAAATAACTCGCTATTTAAAGTATCTTGGGTATATACTATCTGATACTGATTAACCATAGAAGAAGTCTAATAGTTTCGGTATTTAAGTCCCTTCATTAAAATTGGATTTTAAGGAGATAGCAATGACTGCTACAAATAATAATCAGCATGATGCAGACCAACCTGAGCTTGATGAAGCAAGCCAAAACTCTAAAAAACTTGAAACTCGACGCAGAATAGAAGAATTATTTGAAGAAAAACGTTTACGGGACGAACTTGGTTTAGAAATATAAATCGAACCTAACCGTACTTCCAGAAATCGATTGTTTCGGTTGTAACATAGGCTGCAAATTCTGTGGCCATTTTACAACCACTCTTTTCTTAGCTTTCCCAATTGCTAGGCTTATTAAAGCCATAGCATCTATATCTGCTCCAATCAATAACTGTAATGATTGCATATCTTTTTTTACTAGCGCAGACTTTTGCCTAACTGGGTGCATAGGATCTATATATATCACATCAGGATAATCGCTACTTGATAATTCTTGTAAATAATTTTTAGCATCTACATATAGTAAATTTAAAGAGCCACTTTTGAATTTACTGCTATTAGCAAAACGCTCCAAACCATTTAATAACAGAGCTGCCATCATTGGATTTCTTTCTAACATTAAAACATGCGCACCAAGACTTGCAAGCAAAGAACTGTCTCTTCCCCATCCTGCCGTTAAATCTAAGATTTTAATATCCTTCCCAATCATACATGCTTTAATAACACCCTGCTGCCTAATTTGATCTTTCCGCCGGTTTATATTACCTAAAATATCTACAAAAAGAGGTTTGAAGCCATTTATTAATAGCTCTAGCCTGTCTGCTGTTAAATTTAAACGCGGAAGTATATTTTGATTAAGTTCAAACCCATATTTTAAAGAGATCTCCCCTGCTTCAAGTTCTTTTTCTGCAGCAAAACTTAAAGCGATATTCATTTAAAAGTTTAATAAAGAAATATCAGCAACACTTTGCAGTAATTTTTGTAATCTATGTAGTAAATTTAATCTATTAAACTTAATTTCTGGATTATCTACCATCACCATTACATACTCAAAAAAACTTGCTAGAGGTTTTTGAAAAGTAGCTAACCCATTTAAAATACTGGCGTAATCACTGTTTAATTTAAATGAATCAACTAAATTTTCTATATCAATAATTTTTTTAAATAATAATCTTTCCGCATTTTCAGTAAAAAGATTTTCTTTAACCTCTTGGTTTTCAAAACTAATATCAGATTTTTCAACTAAATTACTAACTCTTTTACATGCAGCCGCTAAATCAGAGGCTTCAGGTAAATTTACAAAATTGCGCAGCGCATCTACGCGATTATTCATATCAAAAATACGATCATTTTGCACAGCAATCACAGCATTTAAAAATTGTGGATCTATATCCTTTGTTTGATAAAAAGATAGCATTCTTTCTAAAATAAAAGTTTTTAATGGCTCAATAATCTCTTTGCTATTGCCCGGGATTATTTCATCATAAGCATCAATAGCTCTAGATATCAAATCAGTTAAGCTAATATTACTAGACAAGGTAATTAATACTCTAGCAATGGCTAATGCATGTCTACGTAACTTAAATGGATCTTTTACCCCTGTTGGTTTTTGACCACTAGCAAACAAACCTACAATAGTATCTATCCTATCAGCCAACGACAAAGCTTTACTTAAATTATCTTCTGGTAAATTATCAGCTGCAAACTTTGGCAAATAGTGATCTCGTATTGCAACAGCTACTTCCTCTGCTTCATTATCATGCTTTGCATAGTAATAACCCATTAATCCTTGTAATTCTGGAAATTCACCTACCATACCTGTTAGCAAATCACATTTAGCTAATTCTGTTGCGCGTTTTGCCTTTACTGAGTCTAAATTCAAAGCATTTGCTAAAAAATCCATTATCTTTATCATACGCTTTGTTTTATCTGCTAAACTTCCAAGTTTTGCATGAAAAACAACCTTTTCCATTTCTTTTAAATGAGCAATCAATGCATCTTTTTTATCTTGTTCAAAGAAAAAAGCCCCATCACTTAAACGTGCCCGCATTACTTTTTCATTACCAACAATTACTTTAGCTAAATTTTTACTTTCAATATTTGTTACAAAAATAAAATATGGTGATAATTTTCCATGACTATCTCTCAATGCAAAACATTTTTGATGATGCTGCATAGATTCTATTAATGCTTCTTCTGGAACGTTTAAAAATTTAGCATCAAAACTTGCTAACACAGCCTTTGGCCACTCAACAATTGATGTCACTTCTTCCAATAAACTATCCGGAATAATTGCAACCAATTGATTATCAAAGGCAATTTGTTCTATTTGCTGACGAATTATTTCTCTTCTTTCTGCAAAATCAGCAATTACCTTTCCTTTAATCAATTGAGCTTCATAATTTTCTGGCGCAGATATTGCTATTGCAGATGGATGGTGAAAACGATGACCAAAAGTATCATTACCTAATTTTAATCCAAAAATTTCACCATCAATGATATTTTTTCCAAACATCATAACAGCCCAATGTACAGGTCGGCTAAATTGATATCCACCTTCTCCCCAAGTCATTACTTTCTGGATAGGTAATTCTGCTACTGATTTTTTAACAATAGGTAATAATAATTCTTCTGTCTTTAGTGGTTTTTCTTCAGACTCATAAATCCACCATTGACCTTTATCTGTTTCTAATTTGGATAATTCAGCTAATGTCACTCCACAAGATTTAGCAAATCCTAAAAGAGATTTACTTGGGTTATTATTTGCATCTATTGATGATTCAATTGATGGACCTTTTTTGGTGATTTTTTGACCAACGGTTATTTCTGAGACATATTTAATTACAACAGCAATCCTACGCGGAGAACCATAAGCATGAACCGTACCATGCTTTATTTCAGCACTCTTAAAACCTGCACTGATATTTTTGGCAAGTTCTTCTGAAAGAAATTTCACCGCATGCGACGGTAATTCTTCTACACCTAATTCAAATAAAAAATTCTCTGATTTCACAACACACCTACTGGCAATGACCTTCGTAATATGATTTAACAACAGCCCTAGATAAATCTCGAACACGTAATATATATCGTTGGCGTTCAGTTACTGAAATAGCGCCTCTTGCATCTAATAAATTAAAAATATGCGAAGCTTTAATAACCATTTCATAAGCTGGCAAAGGTAAATTTAAAGCAACTAGTTTATTAACTTCTTTTTCACAAAAATTAAATTGGGATAACAAATTATCAATATCAGCAAATTCAAAGTTATATGCTGACTGCTGTACTTCATTTTGATAAAAAACATCGCCATAGGTTACTATTCCATGCAAAGTACTAGCCCATGGCATATCAAAAAAACTTTCAACATTCAACAATGACATAGCGAGCCGCTCTAAGCCATATGTTAATTCACCAGTAACTGGTTTACACGCCATACCACCAACTTGCTGAAAATAAGTAAACTGCGAGACTTCCATCCCGTTTTGCCATACTTCCCAACCCAGACCCCATGCTCCTAAGGTTGGTGATTCCCAGTTATCTTCAACAAACCTAATGTCATCTAGCAATGGATCAACGCCTAATGCTCGTAATGAATCTAAATATTGTTCTTGAATATCTAAAGGTGATGGCTTTAAAACAACTTGAAACTGATAATAATGTTGAATACGATTTGGATTCTGTCCATATCTGCCATCTGTAGGTCGTCTTGATGGCTGTACATAAGCCGCAGCCCAAGGTTTTGGTCCTACTGCTTTTAAAAATGTCGCCGGATGAAATGTACCAGCTCCTACTTCCATGTCTATAGGTTGCAAAATAGTACAACCCTTCTCAGCCCAAAACTGTTGCAGTGTTAAGATAATATCTTGAAACGAACTAGGCTTATTCATTATACAATTTTCCACATCAGACTTCTTAACTACGACATCAATAAAATTATCCTTGCTTAGCTTTATTTATCAAATCTTGCAATGAAGACTCGCTAGCCGCGCCAGGTATGAATGCAGACTCACTACCTGTTTTATAATTTCCATCTGGAGTAGCCATTACTATAAAAGCAGGAGTTCCCATTAAATGAATTTTTTCAGCTAAATCACGATTGCTTTTTAAAACTTCGCTAACTTTACTGCTAGCCATGTCAGATTTTAGCTTATTCATGTCCAATCCAGTTTGCTTAGCAATTTCCATAATTTTGTTTTCATCTAAACGGCCTTTTACTTGCAATAAAGCTGCTTGTAAATTAGCATACTTTCCTTGCATAGCCGCAGCCATTGCTGCTTTTGAAGCAATTTCTGATTCTTTACCAAAAATAGGAAACTCTTTATAAACAACACGTAAATCTTTATTTTTATTGACTAAACTATCAACAACAATTTCCATCTTTTTGCAATGAATACATTGGTAATCAAAAAACTCTACTAAAGTTACATTGCCCTTAGCATTTCCAGCAACTGACAAATCACCCATCAATAACTCATTTGCGTTCTTAGCTATTGCAAACTTAGAATCCCTTTGCATAGCATCTTCTTGTTTTTTCTGTAAAACTTGAGATGCTTCAACTAAAACTTCAGGATTAGAGACTAAATAATCATGAATGATTGTTTCAAATTGTTTTTTTTGTAAAGGAGTTACAGAAGCTGTATCTGCTTTAACAACCGTTGCATTCATACTGGCAACCAACGCACCAGCCGTTAGTAAACTAGCTAATCTCACAATAATCTCCATTGTTTAAGGTAATTATGAACCCTAGCACTTAATAATAAAAAATTCAAGATCTCTTCTTCATCGAATCAGGTTATAAAGTTTGACGTAGCTTAATCATTTCTATATATTGCATAATAAATTTTTTCTGCTATACCTTAATTTGTACAAGAGTTAGCCTTTAACTGGACTTTATGACTTTTTAAAGACATGTTCTAAAATGCGTCTTTGCGAGCGATAGTGAAGTAATCTAGAGCCCTTAAACGTCACTAGATTGCTTCACTATCGCTAGCAAAGACGACAATTTCGAGTGCTTTTTGAAAAAGTCATAAAGTCCAGTTTAAAAATTAATTAAAAAATAGGACTTAATATGAGTGATAAAAAAGCGAGCTTGAAAATCAATGGCTTAGATGAGATAAGTTTACCAATATATACTCCAAGTCTTGGTTGTGATGTAATTGATATAGGGTCTCTTGCTGCTACTAAACACTACACTTTTGATCCTGGTTTTATGTCGACTGCTTCTTGTGAATCAAAAATTACTTATATAGATGGTGAAAAAGGAATACTTTTATATCGTGGTTATCCAATTGAACAATTAGCAAACAAAAAATCATTTTTAGATGTTTGTTACTTATTGTTAAATGGCGAATTACCTAATAGCCAAGAACAAGATTCATTTAAAAAATTAATTAATAACCACACAATGGTCCATCAACAGATGTATCAATTTTTAAATGGTTTTAGACGTGACGCTCATCCAATGGCTATAATGGTAGGTATAGTTGGAGCGCTTTCTGCTTTTTATCATGAATCTATGGACCTTACCAACGAGGCTGACAGATACACTTCCGCACTTCGAATAATTGCTAAAATGCCAACCCTTGCTGCTATGAGCTATAAATATTCAACCGGCATGCCATACATGTATCCGCAGAATAAAATGTCATATTCTGAAAATTTCTTACACATGATGTTTGGCGTTCCTTCTGAAGAGATAACTCCAAATCCTATTTTAGTAAAAGCTATTGATACCATTTTTATTTTACATGCAGATCATGAACAAAATGCATCTACATCTACTGTTCGTTTAGCAGGCTCAACTGGAGCTAATCCATTTGCTTGTATTTCAGCTGGAATTGGTGCTCTTTGGGGTCCAGCTCATGGTGGAGCAAATGAAGCATGCCTAAATATGCTTAAAGAAATAGGAGATATTGATAAAATAGGTCACTTTATAAAAAGAGCTAAAGACAAAGACGACCCATTTAGACTAATGGGATTTGGCCATCGTGTTTATAAAAATTACGATCCTAGAGCAAAGGTAATGCGCGATACTTGTCATAAAGTTCTAAACGCTGTCGGTGCGAAAGATGAGCCATTATTTAAATTAGCCATGCAACTAGAGCAAATTGCATTAGAAGATGATTATTTTATTGAAAAGAAACTTTATCCAAATGTTGATTTTTATTCAGGCATAACTTTAAGTGCAATTGGTATTCCACCAAATATGTTTACAGTAATTTTTGCCTTAGCTAGAACTGTTGGCTGGATTTCCCATTGGATGGAAATGACTTCTGGTCCTTTCAAAATTGGCCGTCCAAGACAATTCTATACAGGCGAAAAGAAACGTGATGTATTATAGATTAGATAGGTGTTAAATGTTAAATGAATTAGCAAGCAGTTTAAATATTATAGTTGCTAATACTAAACATAATTTACCTTATCTATTACAAATATTTTCAGTGCTTTGGGGAGCATATTTTCTAAATTTAATCCTAGGGAAAAAATTATTATATCTTGGGATTATTCCTCGGCATATTTTAGGTATTCCGGGAATAATATGCTCTCCTTTTTTACACGCTGATTTTAATCATTTATTTTTTAATACTATCCCAATAATTATTCTTAGTGATTTTATTTTAATGAACGGTATTTATTATTATCTAAATGTTAGTATTTACATAATCCTTATTAGCGGATTCTTAACTTGGTTGTTTGCAAAACCCGGGATTCATGTGGGTGCAAGCGGATTAATAACAGGGTATTGGGGTCTTTTAATAAGTAACATATATAACCAAGGTACAATTACAGCTATAATTTTAGGAATTATCTGTGTTTACTACTTTGCTGGTATATTTCTTTCTATATTTCCTGGCAAAAAAGGCATATCTTGGGAAGGGCATTTATTTGGTTTATTATCAGGATTAGTAGTAGATCTCAACTGCTTTTTCTAGGATCATAAAAACAAACCCATTGAGTAATAGCTTATCTAAAGGTATACTTCGGAATATTTTAAAATTTACAAGTGAAAATGCATAATATTTTTTCATTTCCTGAAAGTAAATATCAAAAACAAGGCTATGGTCAATTATGTGGTGGCAGTCTTTCTTTGGCGCTAGCTGAGTACTGCGATTCAAACTCTGGTGTTAAACTTTTGATTCCCCCAGATAATTTATCAGCATATCAGCTACTAAATGAGATTCAATTTTTTCAAGATTCAAATAAACAAGAAATTTTATTATTTCCTGATTGGGAAACATTACCTTATGATCAGTTTTCACCACACCAAGACATTATTTCAGAAAGACTAAAAATTTTAACTAAAATTGCAAATATCAAATTTGCAAAACTAAATGAAAAGCACGGATCTAAATCAAATAAAAAGATAAATTCTGAAAATATAATAATAATAGCCGCTGCATCTACAATAATGCACCAAATTTGTCCACCCGAATTTTTAAACATGCATAGTTTAGTATTTTCATGTTCACAAAATTTAGACATTAATTCTTTTAGATTGTCGTTACAGAACTCAGGCTACTACGCAGTCAATACAGTTTTAGAGCATGGAGAATTTTCTGTCCGAGGTTCGATAATAGATTTATTTCCTATGGGTTCTTTTCTTCCTGTAAGGATTGAACTGTTTGATAACGAAATAGAAAGTTTGCGATATTTCGATCCTGACTCACAATTAACTATAAATAAAGTTAAGAAAATATCTATACTTCCAGCTAGAGAATTTCCATTAACTGAAGATGGAATTGGGACATTTAGAAATGCATTTAGAAATGAATTTCATACAGATCCAACTAAATCTCCAATATATGAGGCGGTAAGTAAAGGTAAAGTTATTAACGGAATTGAATATTACTTGCCACTATTTTTTGAAAAATCATCTTCTATTTTTGACTATTTAACAGATGATGCGCATATATGTCGTATAGCTAATATTGAAGACAGTGCTAATCAATTTTGGGGTGAAGTTAAAACTCGGTACGAACAACTTGCTGATGATATAACAAGACCTATTTTGCCACCAACTCGCTGCTTTATTCCTCCAAATGAACTATCAGCATTTATAGGTAAGTTTAAACAATTAAAGTTTTTTGAGACCCATATTATAGAGAAGCCTGCAAATTTTAACTTTGATATATCAAGTGCTAAATCATTTCCTATAAACAGAAAATCCAATGAACCACTAAGCAACTTAGCAAAAGAAATATTAAATTCAGAACACAAATTTTTAATAGTTGCTGAAAGTGCTGGGCGTCAAGAAATGTTACTTGAAATATTGAAACAAAGTAGCATAAATCCACAAAAAATAGAATCATGGCATAAATTTTTATGCTCAAATAACAAAGTAAATATTACTATTGGTTCAATTGGTCAAGGATTCAAGATCAATAATAAATCAATAACTATTATTACAGAATCACAACTTTTTGGTGAACAAGCGACTGTAATTCGAAGAAAGTCTAATGCAAAAGTTATAGACCCTGACGTTATAATAAGAGATTTAGTTGAATTACGAATAGGAGCACCTGTTGTTCATATTCAATTTGGTGTTGGCCGATATCTAGGATTGCAAACTTTTGACAATGATACTAATGAATTTTTGATTTTAGCTTATGCTGATGATGCCAAAATCTACGTACCTGTCACATCTTTACATCTAATAAGTAGATATACTGGTGCAGACGCTGATCATGCTCCTCTCCATAAACTTGGGAGTACAACTTGGACCAAAGAAAAAAACAAAGCATTAGAAAAAATAAATGATGTAGCAATAGAACTACTTGAAATTTATGCTAAAAGAGAGGCTAGTACTGGATTTCAATATGAATATAATTCTAAAGAATATCAACGATTTATCAATGGATTTACTTTCACAGAAACAGATGATCAACTTAAAGCAATAGATGAAATAATAAAAGATATGCAAAATCCAAAACCAATGGACCGATTAATCTGTGGTGACGTTGGGTTCGGAAAAACAGAAGTAGCTATGCGAGCTGCATTTATAGCCGCACAGAATAACAAACAAGTCTGCATCTTAGCTCCAACTACCCTATTAGCCGGACAACACTATGAAACGTTTAGAGAGAGATTCGTGGATTTTCCAATTAATGTAGATCTTTTATCTAGATTTAGAACTAGCAAAGAAGCAAATAAAGTAATTGAATCTATTGAAAATGGTAAAATTGACATTATTATTGGCACTCACAAGCTTTTTCAAAAAAATATTAAGTTTAAAAATCTTGGCTTGCTAATTATAGATGAAGAACATAGATTTGGTGTTAAACAAAAAGATCATATGAAAGCCCTGCGCGCCCATATTGATGTACTTTGCATGACAGCCACCCCTATTCCTAGAACATTAAATATGTCCATGTCAGGTATTAGAGATATATCGCTTATAGCTTCACCTCCTGCTAAAAGACTTGCTATTAAAACTTTTTGGCAAGAGCATAATAATATCATTATTAAAGAAGCCATATTACGTGAAACTTTCCGTGGCGGACAGGTATTTTTTCTACATAATAATGTACAAACAATTGAAAAAATTTGTATAGAACTACAGGAATTAATTCCTGAAGCAACCATTAGGTATGCTCATGGACAAATGCGTGAATCAGATTTAGAAAGAATTATGTCTGATTTTTATCATCATAAATTTAATGTACTAGTTTGTACTACAATTATTGAAACAGGCATAGATATTCCAACAGCTAATACAATAATAATTGATAGAGCTGATAAGTTTGGCTTAGCTCAGCTTCACCAATTACGCGGAAGAGTCGGTCGCTCTCATCATCAAGCCTATGCTTATTTACTTTCACCAAATAGCAAATTAATAACTGAAGATGCTAAAAAAAGATTAGAAGCCATCGTATCCTTTGAAGATCTGGGCGCAGGATTTACTTTGGCAACTCTAGACATGGAAATTCGTGGTGCTGGAGAACTTCTAGGAGATGGACAAAGCGGTAATATGCATGCCATAGGATTTAATTTATACATAGAAATGTTAAATAGAGCTGTTCATTCACTTAAATCAAATAAAACTCCAGAATTATCATTTCCAATTAATAATGGACCAGAAATTGACTTAAGGATGCCGGCTATTATTCCTGATACATATATTTCTGATGTTCATTATAGGCTGATAATGTACAAAAGAATTTCTAATGCCACTAATAAATCACAATTACATGATTTACAAATTGAATTAATTGATAGATATGGGTTGCTTCCTGAACAAGTTAAGTTATTATTCGCAGTTACCGAACTTAAATTTCAAGCTGTTAAAATGGGTATAATAAAAATATCTGCAGCAAATAGTAAAGGAACTATTGAGTTTGATGAAAAACCGCATATAAACTCATTTGAATTAATAAAATTAATTCAAATGCATAGTACTAAATATAGACTAGAAGGACCAACTAAACTACGATTTACTTTGGAATCAGAAGAACATAGCAAAATAATTACTGAAATAAGTAGCTTGCTTAATAACTTAGCTTAACATAACTGGACTTTATGGATTTTTCAAAAAGCACTTAAATTGTCGTCTTTGCGAACAAAGTGAAGCAATCTAGTGACGTTTAATGGCTCTAGATTGCTTCACTTTGTTCGCAAAGACGCATTTTAGAACATGTCTTTAAAAAGTCATAAAGTCCAGCATAAGAGATATTTGAAATATGGCAGAAAACTATAAAACAAATTACAAAAGAGCACTAAAAGCTCGGCACATACAATTAATAGCGTTAGGCGGTATTGTTGGGTCAGGATTCTTTTTAAGCACTGGCGCTGTGATTGCTAATGTTGGTCCATCTATTTTTTTTGCTTATATTTTTGGAGGATTAATAGTTTATTTAACCATGCTATGTTTAGGAGAGCTAACTGTAGCATTTCCTGTAACTGGATCTTTTATAAATTACTCTACAGAGTTTATTTCACCTACTTTTGCCTGTGGTGTTGGATGGGCATATTGGATTAGTTGGGTTGCATGTATCCCAGCAGAATGTCTAGCTGCCGGTATTATTATGCAATATTTTACTGGCGTAAATGCCTACTTTTGGGCTGTAGGATTTGGCTTACTGGTATCTTGGATAAATTTTGCTAAAGTTGGGACTTTTGGTGAAATTGGCTCATGGTTAGCCATTATAAAAGTTAGTGCCCTGATTGTTTTTTCTATCACTGCTGTATTGATATTTTTTGGAGTAATTCATGGAACTAGACCTAGCGAAATTATTGGCACTAAGTATCTTTTAGACCAAGGTGGAATTTTACCAAATGGTATAACCTCAGTTTTAGCAGCAATGGCTTTAATGCTTGTTAATTTTCAAGGTATGGAAATAATTAGTTTGGCTGCTGGCGAATTATTAGACCCAGAAAATATGCTACCAAAAGCCATTAAAAGTATAAGTATAAAAATATGTTTGACCTATATTATTCCGATTTTATGTTTAGTTGTTATATTCCCCTATTACAAAGCAAACATTACTAATTCAGTTTTTGCCGATGCTTTAAATTTTTATGGTTTAAAATGGGCTGGAATTGCCATTAGTTTAGTTACACTTATATCAGCAGTTTCATGCGCAAGCACAGGTTTTTATGGAATAATTAGAGCATTAAATTGTCTTGCAACAAATGGCATGGCTCCAGAGCAACTTACTAAACTAAATAACAACTACGTTCCACAAAATGCAGGGGTAGTGACCCTATTGGCTATATGGCTTGTGCTAGGTGTTAGTTATTTTTTTAGTGAGTCAACTCTATATATCGCCCTACTATTAGTATCTGGTTTTACTGGCTCTATTGTTTGGATATCAATTTGTTTAGCACAAATTAAATTTAGAAAAAAATTACGTTTATCAGAAATTAGCGATTCAGTATTAAAATATAAAACTCCAGGATCACCATATACAGGGATAATTGCAATATTTCTTATATCCGGATGTTTGATGTTTTTAGTATTTTCTACAGACAAAATATACAAGCTTTCTTTTTGCATAGGTTTATCTGCTTTATTTGTGCCAATGATTTTATATAGATTTTTTGGATCGCCAAAAAATAATAATTTATATTTAATAAAATACTTAAAAAAACAAAATTAACGAGGCTTAAATCCGTCATCATCTGATTATATCACAGCACACGCTGGACCAGAAGCTTGATCGGATGAAGCGAATTGCCTCAAAACAAATGTTACCGAAAGTAGGAAATTTTTGATTCGTTGCCTCATAACTAATGTTACCGAC
>Ga0155559_1089_pt1 | contig 23401 bp, 25 predicted proteins | sample RifCSPhighO2_12_FD_107216 | JGI IMG/M metagenome (GOLD analysis project Ga0155559, IMG submission 107216) | Legionellales bacterium RIFCSPHIGHO2_12_FULL_35_11
GAACCGCTCTACTCAAACAACGACAACACTTTTTTCTTAAGCGAATGCCATTGCCTTCGCGGGAATGACGGTGTTTTTCTTAACTTAATGGCAGTGGGGCGAACGGTCCATTAAGAAGGTTGAAGTCTATTTGCATCAAAAATTTTGACACCAGCAGCTTCTAATAAACTATTTGTAGATCTGATTACTAATCTAATTAAATCAGGTGTTAAGAGTAGAGGAAATAATATTAAAACAGATGTAAACATTGTAATCCTTAGTCCAGCATCAATAAATAACTCTTTACTCTTATAAAAATTAAGTTCGGTAGATTCTTTATTCTTTTTTAATAAAGAATTATAAATTCCTAAACCTGCAAAAATTATTCCAGCAAGAAGAGCAATTGCTACAGATAATGCTTCGATTGCTGCTGTTACAATAAACATACAAAGTGCTGTTTTTATAATTTCTGTCGCAGGAAGTAGGAATACTGGTAGCAAAAATAGTGATATAACTGAAAAAAATAAAACAGATAAAATCATTAAAGTAAAAATACTCATCAGTGCGTCTTCGCGATCAGTAAATGGTTCACAAATATAGCGATAGAAATTATCTATATAACGATGTTTTATTGGTTGTACAATTGTTTTAAAATAGATGACTTTACCCTGATCTTTTGTGTCAAATTTTTTATTATTAGAAATGAAATCAACAAAGTTCTTCTGAATATGAGAATAGCAACTGAGTTGATAAAGGATTATGGAAATGTTTTATTTCATCATTATTTTTAAACATTTTAATATCTACCAGAAAAATTGCTTTAAGCTTTAAATAATAGCACATTATCAGGTAAAATTCAAAATAACTAATCTTTGCGATACAATTCAATGACTGCTTACCAGTATACTGCGTTACAAAAAAATGGCAAAAATTGTAAAGGTATTTTAGAGGCTGACTCTGAAAGGCATGCTAGAGAGCTATTAAAAGCACAAAATCTTTTGCCAATTGAGTTGGTATTATTAAAAAAGCAAATTGCGGCTAGTAAAAAAGATAAATTAAAATCAGACGAGTTGTCTTTATTAACAAGACAGTTAGCAACTCTTGTTGCAGCTGGAATCCCAATTGACGAATCATTAAAAGGTGTTGCTGAACAAGCAGAAAATGCCACAACAAAAAAATTAATTATTGCTATCAGAGCTAAAGTTATGGAAGGTTTTGGGTTGGCGCAAGCTATGGCTACTTATCCGAATGCATTCCCAGAGTTGTATCGCGCTACATTAGCAGCTGGTGAGAAGTCTAGTAGATTAGATTTGGTTTTGGAGAAATTAGCAGATTACACTGAGAACTTACAAAGCGTAAAACAAAAAATTCAACAAGCTTTAATTTACCCTACGCTGATGATAATTGTGTCTTTTTCTATTATATCTTTTTTGCTAGCATTTGTTGTTCCAAAAATAATCGATGTTTTTGCAAATTTCGGACAAAGTTTGCCGATTATGACGGTTATTCTAATTCATGTTAGTAATTTTATTAAACATTATGGGATATTGGTTTTAGTATTGATGGGTTTATTGAGTATTTTATTTTTTAAAGCTATAAAAATCCCTAACTATAAAATAAAGTGGCATGGTTTTTTATTAAAACTCCCGATAATTTCAAATTTAATTGTTTCAATAAATGTTGCGCGTTATATAAAGACATTCGGAATTTTATTTAGCGCAGGAGTCAGTATTTTAGAAACTATGCGCGTATCTGCCAGTGTAATTAATAATGTAGTTATACAAGATTCTTTTAATAAAGCCTCCATCCAAGTCAAAGAAGGAACTAACATTAGTGTTGCTTTAAAAAATACTAACTATATAAAATCTATGGCGGCACACTTAATCCAAAGCGGCGAGAAAAGTGGTCAAATAGCAGTCATGATGGAGCGCGCAGCTAATAGTCTAGATAGTGAAGTAAAACGAGTCATTGATACTTCTCTAACTCTCTTAGAACCATTAATAATTTTATTAATGGGTGCGGTTGTGTTGTTTATTGTGCTGGCTACTTTATTGCCTATATTTTCTATGGAGCAATTAGGTGGTATGTAATTTCTAGGTTTAAGATTACGCTACAAATTAAGAGACCCATTGACCAGCAGCTAAAAATTCTTGTAGAAATGGTTTGGCTGTTTCGGATCCCAGGTATTCTTTTAATCTCTGCATTTCATAAGTATATTCATTATTATTAAGATTTCCTCTAATTAATTCAAATCTTAAATAAACACAGTAAGTATTTAAAACATCTGTTTCGCAGTAGTTTCTAATACCTTGAAGATTTCCTGCTAAATATTCGCTAAATACTTTATCACCACTCATACCCATTTTACCTGGAAAACCAAGCATTGAGGCAATTTCATCTAGAGGAGCAAATGCTTTGTTTTGATATCCGGCTAATACATCCATCAGGTCTAAATGACGATAATGAAATCTATTGAGATAATTATTCCATTTAAACGCTGGTTGTTCATCGCCGGTTTCCCAATAGCTTGGTGCAGAAATCCCATGTTTTAGTGAGCGATAGTGCAAAACAGGCAAATCAAAACCACTGCCATTCCAGCTTACTAATGTAGGGGTATGCTTGTCGATACCCTTGAAAAATCTACTGATTAACTCCTCTTCAGGAGAGTCTAAATCTCCTAATGACCAGACTTTTAATTGAGATTTATTAACAAGGACTAACGATATGACTACCACTTTTTGTAGATAGTGAGGGAGAAAATCATTACCAACTTTTTCTATCCGTTTTGCAAAAATTGCTTTTGCAGCATCCGCATCAGATAAATCAGTGAGGTCATATAATAATTTACCAGTTTCAACATCCGGAATAGTTTCTATATCAAAAATTAAAATAGTCATGCATTTATTCTAAAAGTATTAGATAGGGATATTTTATACTAAAGCTAAAATTAAAATCTATGATTGGAATCAAATTCTATTGACAATACTCTTGTAACGCTATAACATTACAAAAACACAAAGAACTCGTAATAGTAATAATGAGTTAAAGAGGAAATTTATTATGAAACAAGCAAATAGTGAAGATGGTTGGTGGCGATTCTTAGAATCGTGTAGAGAAATAAATACTGTTACAGAATTAAATGAGTTTTTTAAGCTTTTTTTAACGATAGAAGAAAGAAATGACATAGCAACTCGATGGTTAATAGTCAGAGATCTTTTATCCGGGCAGAAAACTCAAAGAGAAATGGCTGATGACTTGCAAGTTAGTATTGCGAAGATAACTCGTGGGTCAAATAGTTTAAAGGAGATTGGTGAAAATCTTCGAAGCTTTTTGATGAATAATATTAAATAGTTTCGTGCTTCATTTTCACCAAACATTAATGGTGAGAGTGAGGACATGAAATGTTTGAAAAATTGAGTGTGGATGATTTTGCAAATTTAGCAAAATCTGCCAAAAGAATAGCTGTTTATAAAGAAATTCCCGGTGATAAGCTAACCCCAACTAATGTGTTTCTTGCTTTAAAAGATAAGGTGAAAGATGTCATCTTACTTGAATCAAGTTTAAAAGAGAAAAATCTGGGCCGATATTCATATTTTTGTTTTGATCCAATAGCAATTATTAAATCTTACGGACAAAAAATTCAGATTGAGCAAGATGGTCAAGTTTCTATTATTGAGGGTAATCCATTTACCATACTTAGAGAATTTCAAAAAGATTTAAGTTGCAAAGTAAATCATTCTCTCGCTGGTTTTGCTGGTGGTATGGTCGGTTTTTTAAGTTATGATGCAATCCGTTTAATAGAATCTATTCCTAATAAAAATCAAGATATAGATAATATTCCAGATATTTTATTTAGGTTTTATCGTAATCATATTACGTTTGATAATCAAACAGGCAAAGTAGTAATTACTACCGTTGTTTTAGTAAATGATGAACCATTAGATGCATATAACAATGCAATGTCAGAAATAGATATGATTTGTAAAGATTTATTTGCATTTTCTGGAAATAAACAGGAAATTTTTACTAATCATGAATTTCCTCTAAGTAAATTAAACGTTGATATTTCTAATGAAAAATATATAACGATGGTAAACAAAGCAAAAGAATATATTGTTAATGGCGATATTTTTCAAGTAGTCCTGTCCCGTAAGTTTAGTGTGCAAGTAAATGCAACCCCGTTTGATATTTACCGCTCTTTACGATTTACCAACCCATCACCATTTATGTTTTATATCGAGGATGATGATTATGCAATTGTTGGCTCGTCTCCGGAAAAATTAATTAGTATTAATAATAGAACTGAGAGCTCTAGCTCTGAATCTTTAGAGTTTAGAACGAGATCTAATAAAATTATTGAATCTTGTCCGCTTGCAGGAACTAGAGCAAGAGGGATATTAGATGATGATTTATTGGCCGAAGACTTGCTAAATGACCCTAAAGAAGTAGCTGAACATATGATGCTGATTGATTTAGCTAGAAATGATTTAGGTAAGGTAGCAACTCCTGGAAGTGTGAAAGTTACTAAATTAAAAGAAGTAGAAAAATACGCAAGAGTGGTGCACATTTCATCAACTATTCAGGGGGAACTGCGGGATGACAAAGATGTTTTTGATGCAATTCAAGCTGCATTTCCAGCAGGGACATTATCAGGTGCTCCGAAAATAAGAGCAATGGAGCTGATAGATGAATTAGAAGGTAGTAGAAGAGGGATTTATGGCGGAATGATTTGCGGGGTTGATGCGCACGGTAATCTGGATAGTTGTATTGTAATTAGAACAGCGGTTATTAAAAACGGCTATGCTTCTGTAAGAGCCGGAGCTGGTGTTGTTTATGATTCAAATCCTGAAGCTGAAGCTAATGAAACTTTTTATAAAGCAAAAGCCACATTAGAAGGAATTTTATCAGCAGAAGGAGAGAAAGCATGATTTTAATAATCGATAATTTTGATAGTTTTACATATAACTTGTATCAAATTGTAAGTCAGGCGACTTCTGAAGTTTTAGTATTAAGAAATGATGAAGTTTCCATTGATAAAGTCCAGCAACTATCTCCAGATGGAATTATTATCTCTCCAGGACCAGGTAGGCCAGAAGACGCTGGTTCTTGTATTGAAATTATTAAATATTTTTCAGGGATAATTCCAATTCTTGGAGTCTGTCTTGGTCATCAAGCTATTGCTGTTGCATTTGGCGGTAAAGTTGTTAAATCAGACACTATTGTGCATGGTAAATCTTCAAACGTGTTTCATAACCGCAAAGGATTATATCAAAATATTCCATTGCCTTTTCAAGCTGGTAGATACCACTCTTTAGTTATTGAAAGACGCTCTATTCCTGAAGAATTAATCATCGAAGCAGAGACTGCTCATGAAATAATTATGGGAGTTAAGCATTTATCGCATAAAACTTATGGTGTGCAGTTTCATCCTGAGTCGATGCTTTCTGAGTTTGGAGAAGAAATCATCAAAAATTTCATTAAGTCTTCTAGCGAAATAGGAGATACGCTATGAAAGTTTTAATTGATAAACTTTATCAGAAAATAGATTTAACAAAAAGTGAGATGGAATTTGCAATGATTGAAATTTTTGAAAATTCCTCAGATGCACAAATTGCAACGTTTCTAGCTCTTTTGCATTTAAAGGATGCAACATCTATAGAGCTATATAGCGTGGTGAAATATTTTCAATCAATTATGGTGAAGGTGAATGTTGAGCACGCTACTTTAGATATAGTAGGAACAGGAGGAGATGGTTTCAATACTATAAATATTTCAACAGGTGCTGCATTATTAGCTGCATGTTGTGGAGTAAAAATAGCAAAACACGGGAATCGCTCTGTATCTTCTATGACAGGTTCGGCAGACATGCTAGAAAACGCAGGTCTAAACATAAATCTAAATGTTGAAGATATAGTTAGAAGTATTGATTTATATAATTTTGGCTTTTTATATGCGCCTAATTTTCATCCAATGTTAACGAAGTTAAAAACTCTTCGAACCCAAATAGGGATTCCAACGATATTAAATCTAGTAGGGCCACTTATAAATCCGTGTGAGCCTAATGTATATATGATAGGTGTTTCATGTAAGAAACATTTAAATCTAATTGCTGAGGTTTTAATTATGATGCGAGTCCAGAAAGCTATTATTTATTGCTGCAATGGAATGGATGAGATTTGCACAGTGGCGCCAATAGATATTATTAAAGTTAATGGCTCGCGAATCTTAAGTTATATCTTAGAACCAGTTAAATATGGTTTTTCGTATTGCAAAGTTGAAGATTTAATCGGAGGGAATGCGAAAAAAAACGTCGACATGATTAAACAAGCATTTAAGGATAAAACTGGGCCAATAGCTGATTCATTTATTCTTAATGCTGGTATGGCTTGTTATTTATACGGAAAGAGTAAGACGTTAACTGAGGGAATTCTTCTAGCAAAAGAAGCTCTGCGTAAAGAAAAAGTATTTTTACTTTTGCAGCAGTTAAGCAATGTTTCAAGTCAGTTAGGGGTAGCAAATGAATAGTATTTTACAAGAGATAATTGCGCAGAAGAAATTGGAAGTTGAAAATTTAAAACATCAAATATTTGATAATCGTAGAGAAAATAACGTACATAAAAGTTTTAAATCAATATTTTGTAAGGATGAATTACTAATAATTGGTGAAATTAAAAGAAAGTCACCATCAAAAGGAGTGTTGAGAGAATTTGAAGGCCCGCATTTACTAATTGAAAGTTATATCTCAGGTGGAGTAGGTGGAGTTTCAATCTTAACTGATGAAAAATTTTTTGCAGGAACTATTAATGATTTACATCTAGTTGTCGAGCATCTGAAAAACTCACCAATTCCAGTATTAAGAAAAGATTTTATTATAGATAAGTTGCAAATAGATCAATCAAATGCATTGGGGGCAAATGCAATCTTACTGATTGTTTCAGTCCTTAAAACAAAAACTAAGATCTTATTAGATTATGCAAAGAAATTAGGAATAGAAGCTATTGTTGAGATACACAATGAAGATGAACTAAATTACGCAATTAGTATAGGAGCAGAAATAATAGGAATTAACAATCGTGATCTTAATTCGTTTAAGGAAGATATAAATTTATGCCTAAATTTGATATCAAAAATTCCTGGCAATATTTATACAGTAGCCGAATCAGCCATTAGATCTATTGACGATATTAAAAAAATTAAAGCAGCTGGATTTAATGCTGTTTTAATCGGCGAGATGCTAATGAAAGCTAATAATCCCTCTGTGTTAATTAGAAGTATGAGGGAGGCAATATGAGAGCACAGTCGATTAAAATCAAAATTTGTGGAATTACTTGTCCAATAATTGCTTCTGCAGCAGTAAAATTCGGTGCTGATTATATTGGTCTAGTTTTTCACAAAAATTCAAAGCGTAATATTGATTTAAGTAAAGCCAAAGAAGTAGCGCTAGCTACCAGAAAAAGCGGCGCTATACCTGTTGCGGTTTTCGTTAATCAATCAGTCGATGAAATGCTAGAAATTTGTAAAAATCTTAATATAAATTATGTGCAATTGCATGGTGACTTAGTCAGAAAAGTACATGTTGCTTTGCCAGACAGGTTTACTAAAATTTTTACTGTAAATATAAATAGCAACGGGGGTGTTTCAAGCTCTGTATCAGCAAACATTTATGAGAATTTGGATTTTACGAAGGATTTCTTATTATTTGATGGTTTAGCTGCTGGATCTGGGCAAATTATAAAAAAAGATAGAATTACTGAGATTACTGGAAATTTTAATTATTTTGTTGCTGGTGGTCTAAATCAAGCGAATGTCACTCATGAAATTGCAAATATAACACCATTTGCCGTTGATGTATCAACAGGAGTAGAGAACAACAACGGAATGAAAGATTTGGTACTTATAAACAAATTTATAAATCAAGTAAAAATGGGGGGGGTAAATGCAAATGTCTAAAAGCAGGTATGGAAAATTTGGTGGATCTTTTATGCCAGAAGCCTTAATGGCTCCATTAAAAGAGTTAGAAGTTTTTTTTGATAATGCAATAAAAAATATAGATTTTCTTACTGAATATAACGAATTACTAGCTAATTATGCTGGTAGGCCAACAGCTTTTACAGAAGTTTCTAGATTTAGAAATATGTTTGGTGGTCCAAGATTATTTTTAAAACGCGAGGATTTATTGCATACAGGTGCGCATAAAATTAATAATGCCCTTGGTCAATGTTTGCTGGCAAAAAAAATGGGTAAAAGTCGCATAATTGCAGAAACAGGGGCCGGGCAACATGGAGTGGCCACTGCAACTGCCTGCGCATATTTTGGTTTGGATTGTGAAGTATATATGGGAGATGAAGATATAAATCGCCAGCATCCTAATGTTTTAAAAATGAAATTATTAGGAGCCAAAGTAATTTCTGTAAATTCAGGAACTAAAACTCTAAAAGATGCTGTAAATGCAGCTCTTAGAGATTACGCTGCGCACTTTCCTATAACTCATTATTGCTTAGGTTCAGCATTAGGCCCATATCCTTATCCAAGGATAGTAGAGTATTTTCAATCAATAATTGGGTTGGAAGTAGTTCAACAATGCCAGGCTACATTAGGAAAAAAGCCAGATATTATTATCGCTTGTGTTGGAGGAGGTTCAAATGCAATTGGAGTTTTCGCACCATTTATTCAAGACCAAAGCGTACGACTGATTGGAGTAGAGGCAGGAGGTAAAGGATTTGATTTAGGACAACATGCTGCAAGGTTTGTTAGTGGTAGACCTGGAGTTTTGCATGGTTGTTATAGTTATTTGTTACAAAATACGGATGGACAGATTTCAGATACTCACTCCATATCTGCAGGTTTAGATTATCCAATGGTTGGCCCACAACATGCAGAATTATTTGAAAGTGGGCGAGTAGAGTATTCATCAGTAAATGATGAGCTTGCATTAGAAGCATTTCAGGCATTAGTGAAATCAGAAGGCATTATACCAGCTCTAGAATCGTCTCATGCTTTAGGGTTTTATATTAGAGAAGCTCAGAAATTTGATTCTGAAAAGACAATTGTTATTAATCTTTCTGGACGTGGTGATAAGGATTTACCGAGTTTACTTGCTAGGGGAATATTATGAATATTTATGAAAAAATATTTAAAGCAAGAAAGGCATTTATTGGCTATTTAACTGCTGGGCATGGCGGTATTTATTATACAGTTAACGCGGCTAAATCTTTAGTAGAGGCAGGTGTTGATATTTTAGAAATTGGCGTGCCTTTTTCTGATCCAATTGCCGATGGGCCTGCTATTCAAAATGCAATGAATAGTGCGCTTAAGAGAGGGATAAATATTCAAGATGTGTTTCAAATAATATCTAGAATAAAGAAATTTAGCGATTTACCAATAGTTCTTTTTTCATATTTAAATCCTCTAATGGCGTTTGGATTAGAAAAATCTTGTAATTATGCGAAAAAATCAGGGGTTGATGGAATATTAATTGTTGATATGCCCATAGAAGAATCAACAGATTTTTTTAAATATTGCCACAATTATAGTTTACAACCAATAGGATTAATTTCCCCTAGTACAGAAGGAGATAGACTTTTGCAAATTAGCTCATTTTGTAATTCATTTCTTTATTACGTCTGCAGGAATGGAACAACAGGTATGCAGAATTCTGTGCCCGATGATTATGCTGAAAATATGGTAAAAATTAAATTAGTAACTAATAAACCGGTTGTTTCAGGTTTTGGTATTGGAAATAAAAATATCGCGCAGGAAATATTGCAATATGCAGATGGATTCGTAGTTGGATCTGCATTTGTCGATGCGATCTCAGCTGGGGCAAGTCCTAACGACTTGTATAAGTTAGCATTAGAAATTGATCCGAGGACATTAATATGATTTTATTTTTAAACAAAAACTCAGAAATAAATGAAATAGCACATTTATTAGAAAAATTAAAATTTATGGGATTTGAAGCAGTGCTTGAATATGATGGTACTCAAAAAATTATAGCAATTTTAAATAAAGTAGATAATAACGTATGTCTAGAAAAGTTTCATGAATTACCTTTGGTTGAGAGGGTGTCTTCTTTTAATAATAATTTTAAATTAGTTGGTAAACAACTTAAACAAAACAGAACAGTAATTACAATCAAAGGAAAAGAAATTGGAAATAATAATTTTACCGTAATGGCTGGGCCTTGCTCAATTGAATCTAGAAAACAAATTTTTGATATAGCAAAAGAAGTTAGTGCTAGTGGAGCTACTATTTTACGCGGTGGTGCATTTAAACCAAGGACATCTCCTTATGATTTTCAAGGTTTAGGAGAACAAGGTTTAATTTATTTACAAGAAGCAGCAAATTTTTTTGGGATGTTATCTGTTTCAGAGGTTATGAGTACTGAAGATGTGGGACTTGTAGAAAATTATGTAGATATTTTACAAATTGGCGCTCGTAATATGCAAAATTATAGTTTGCTAAAAGCAGTAGGTAAATCAAAAAAGCCGATCTTATTGAAGCGAGGATTGTCAGCAACTTATAAAGAATTTCTATCATCAGCTGAATATATTATAAGTTCGGGTAATCCAAATGTTATTTTATGTGAACGAGGAATTAGGACTTTTGAAACGTACTGTAGAAATACTCTAGATTTAGCTTTGGTGCCAATTATGCGAGAGTTAACGCATTTGCCTATTATTGTAGATCCAAGTCATGGTGTTGGTTTAAGGAATATAGTGCCAATTATGGCAAATGCAGCTCTTGCCGTTGGGGCGGATGGAATAATCATCGAAGTGCACACCTCGCCAGATGAATCTATTTCCGATGCTGCTCAAACCATTAGTACAACCACATTTACTGAAATGATGCATTTATTAAAAAAAATAGCTGAGGTTATTGGACTTAAGATTCAGGAGTGTGAGGCATGAAAAGTATCAGGGTTAATTTATCTAAATTAGCAGGAAATATCTCTGCTCCTCCATCTAAGTCACATACATTACGGGCTATATTATTTGCAAGTATGGCCAATGGGACAAGTAGAATATATAAATATTTACACTCACCAGATACAACCGCAATGATCGAGGCATGTCAAAAACTAGGAGCTCAAATTACTGTTACAAACGACATGCTTGAAATAACAGGAGTGGCTGGAGAAATAAGTTTACCAGATGATGTAATTAATGCTGGAAACTCAGGACAAGTACTGAGATTCGTTGCGGCAATAGCGGCATTGGCTAAAGGATATTCTGTTATTACTGGTGATCATTCTGTACGATTTAACAGACCAATTAAACCTTTACTAGATGCTTTGCAAGATTTGGGAGCATTTTGTGTTTCAACTAAAGGTGATGGTCATGCGCCAGTTATCATTAAAGGACCGATTAAACCAGGAGTCGCAACCTTAAATGGCAGTGATTCGCAGCCTGTTTCAGCTATTTTAATTGCAAGTGCATTTATGGTAGGACAAACTGACATTATGGTTCTTGATCCTGGCGAAAAGCCATGGGTTGGTTTAACTTTGGCATGGTTTGATAGGTTAGGAATTAAATATATTAATGCAAACTATGAAAAATATACAGTTTTTGGAGGTAATAGAATCAATGCTTTTGATTATATAGTCCCAGGGGATTTTAGTTCAATTGCTTATCCGATTGCTGGGGCTATTTTAACAAAATCATCAATTAAAATTACAAATATCGATGTAAATGATGCGCAGGGTGATAAAAAGGTTATTGATGTATTTAGAAAAATGGGTGCCAAAATTTATGTCACTGCAAATGAAATAATTATTTTGCCATCTGAAGAACTACATGGGTGTGATATAGATGTGAATGAAATGATAGACGCGCTACCTATTCTTACAGTTTTTGCTTGTTTTTCTAAAGGGAAAACCAGGTTATTAAATGCTGCAATAGCAAGAAAAAAGGAAAGCGATCGTCTGCAAACAATTACTGCCGAATTACGTAAAATGGGTGCCAAAATTGATGAATTAGAAGATAGCTTAATAATTTATGAGTCTAAGTTACACGCAGCTATTATGCAATCTTACAACGATCATAGAATCGCAATGGCACTTATTATTGCGGGAATTACGGTAAAAGAATTTTCTACTATAAATAATGTTCAATGTATTTCAAAGAGTTATGCGGAATTTTATTCTGATATGTTGTCGATTGGATCTAACATGGAGAGTATTGTATGAATATTATTTTATGTGGATATAAAACATCTGGGAAATCTACACTAGCGCAAGCCTACAGTAAAGCTTATGCTTGCGAATATATAGATACTGATCGTTTACTTATTGATTTATATAAGAAAAATAATGGGGTACAAAAAACAATTGGTGAAATATATCAAGAATATGGAGGGTTTGAATTTAGAAAACTTGAATTCAAAGCATTGCAATTAGTTAAAAACATCGACGATGCAATCATTGCTATTGGGGGTGGTACAGTGTTAAATGCAGCATGTGTTAGTTATCTTAAAACATTAGGAAGTATTTTCTATCTTAATGTCAGTAAAAAAATCTTGGCAAATCGGCTAGCAAAATTAAAAGTTAGGCCGAGTTTTATTAATAATATTGCTGCAGATGATGATATAAAGCGTTATTTATACAGTCGAGATGAAAATTATTTAACAGTTGCTGATTATGTGATTAATCCAAATGGTAAATCTATCAAAGAATTAGTTTCAATACTTTATCAATATAGGTGTGATTATGGCCAGTAATTCATTTGGAAATATTTTTAGAATAACAACATGGGGTGAATCACACGGGAAAGCTATTGGTGTGGTAATCGATGGTTGTCCTGCAGGCATGTTTTTGTCTAATGATGATATTAATTTAGGATTATCAAGGAGAGCACCAGGGCAAAATCCTTATACATCCCCTAGAAATGAGCCAGATATTGCTGAAATTTATTCTGGTATTTTTGATGGAGTAACTACTGGTGCGCCGATATCAATAATTATTAATAATAAAGATCAGGACTCTAGTAAATATGAACCAATAAAGCATTTATTAAGACCAGGACATGCTAATTTCACTTATTCTAAAAAATATGGGGTATTTGATTATCGTGGTGGTGGGAGAGCATCTGCTAGAGAAACTGCATCTAGAGTTGCTGCGGGGGTGGTTGCACAAAAAATTTTAGACCAGTTTGAAATAAAAGTTTTATCATGTATAAAATCAATTGGAAAAATTAGGTTAGATGATTTTTATGTTATTGATTTTAATAAAAGATCTTTGATTTCAAATAGTCCTATTTTTTCGCCTGATTTAGAAATTGAGAAAACTATGATAGCTGAAATTGAAAAGGCAAAATTATCTGGTGATTCATTAGGTGGAGTTGTAGAGTTTGTTATCCAAAATGTACCTGCTGGTTTAGGCGACCCAATTTATGAAAAACTAGAGGCAAATCTTGCTAAGGGAATGATGTCTCTACCAGCTACCAAAGGATTTGAAATTGGAGAAGGATTTATAGCTTCTCAAATGAAAGGATCTGAACATAACGATTTATTTAGAAACAAAAGCACAGATTTAGAGTTATCTGAATCAACTACAGGAATAGAAGCATCGAAAATTTTTTCTACTCTTTATATTGAAACCGATACTAACCATGCTGGAGGAACATTAGGCGGAATTTCAACCGGTATGCCAATTAGAGGAAGAGTTGCTTTTAAGCCAACTTCTAGTATAAATAAAGAGCAGGATACCATCGATTATTCCGGAAAAGTAGAAAAATTTAAGTTGCCAGCTGGATCTAGGCACGATCCTTGTGTGGCAATTAGAGCTGTACCGGTAGTGACAGCAATGTGTCAAATAGTTATGGCTGATGCTTTGTTATTAAATCGATGTGTTAGAGTAAAAGAAGATGAATAATGTAATTAATAAAAATAGCCAATTATACTTTGGAGATTTATTTTCTTCAGAAAAATTTATTAGTTTATGTAAAATAGAGATGAGCTGTGTTGTTGTTTTAACAGATAATCATGTAGGCAGTTTATATGAAAAAAAAATATTAGCGCATCTAAAAAATAATGGAATTGTTGTACATCTCATTTCTATCCCTGCGGGAGAAGTATCAAAAACTCGCGAAACTAAATTAGAAATTGAAAATAAAATGTTTAGTTTGCGTTGTGGGCGAGACACTATGATGATTGCTTTAGGTGGTGGAGTAGTTACTGATTTAGCAGGATTTGTAGCAGCAACTTACTGTAGAGGTATACCAATCATTTATATCCCTACCAGTTTGCTTTGTATGGTTGATGCATCTATCGGAGGCAAAACAGGCGTTAATACATCTTTTGGAAAAAATACTGTAGGTACATTCACAAAACCAAAGGCAATTTTTACAGATATTAGTTTTCTTGTGTCTTTACCAGAGGAAGAATATTTAAGTGCTGCTTCAGAAATAATAAAACATGCCTTAATCTATGATTTGGATTATTTTTTGTTTCTTGAGAATAATTTAGACAAGTTTTTTTCGCGAGATTTGGTTTTTTTAGAGCAAATTATAATTCGCAGTTGTGAGATTAAAGAGGATATAGTTGCTGATGATGAAAAAGAAATCGGTAAAAGAGAAATCCTGAATTACGGGCATACAATCGCTCACGCCTTAGAGATGGCTTGTGATTACAAATTGTCTCATGGAAGCGCTGTTGCATATGGATTGATAGCAGAGTCTTTTATAGCAAACAAAATTGGTTTCTTACCAGATTCAGAGTTTAAGCGCATTTTATTTATTATTTCTAAAATCTTGTGTAAGTTGAATAAAAAAATTGCTGTTTCAGTAGATAAAGTAATTTCAGCACTAAAATATGATAAGAAAAATCGAAATAGAAGAATAAGGTTTGTTATTTTACAGAATATAGGGTTAGTATTTACTGAAAATAACTCATTTGCTCATCCTATCGCGGACAGTATTATACAAGAATCTATTCAGTTTATTATAAAAAATTAAATGCATTCTGTTTGGCACCAGCAGTTTTAATCGCACCCTAAAAACTCTATTTTCTTGCTCGTATTACTTATAATGAGTTATAATTCGGCTCTTTATTTATTTGGAGCAAACAATGTCACAAGAATTCACTTTATCAATTATTAAACCTGACGCAGTTGCTAAAAATGTAATTGGGCAAATTTACACACGTTTTGAGCAAGTTGGCTTACAAGTTGTTGCTGCAAAAATGATGCATTTAACTAGATCTGACGCAGAGCAATTTTACGCAGTTCATAAGGAAAGACCTTTTTTTAATGCTTTGGTTGAGTTTATGATTTCAGGTCCTGTTATGGTACAAGTATTAAAAGGCGAAAATGCTATTAGTAAAAACCGTGAAGTAATGGGTGCAACTAATCCATCAGAAGCAGCTCCAGGAACTATTAGAGCTGATTTTGCTGAAAGTATCGACGCTAATGCTGTTCATGGTTCTGATGCAGTTGATACAGCCAGACAAGAAATAGAGTTTTTCTTTGGCCAAGATCAAATTTGTGAAAGATCATAAATGACTGCAAAAATAAATCTCTTAAATTTTAATGTAAAAAAAATGCAAGAGTTTTTTGTTGAGCTTGAAGAGAAACCTTTTCGAGCTCAGCAAGTTTTACAATGGATTCATCAATTTGGTTTTGATAATTTTGATCAAATGACAAATCTTAGTAAATCTTTACGCACAAAATTAAATGAATCAGCTGAAATCATTCTACCTAAAATTCTTGAAACGCAAGTTTCTAGTGATGGTACACATAAATGGTTGCTTCAGTTAAGCTGTGGTAACAGCATAGAAACAGTTTTCATCCCAGAAAGTACACGTGGAACATTATGCGTATCGTCCCAAGTAGGTTGCGCGCTAAACTGTAGTTTTTGTTCAACTGGCAAACAAGGATTTAATCGTAATTTATCAGTTGCTGAAATTATAGGCCAGGTATTTGTTGCTAAGCGTGAGTTGAGTAAAAATCAAGAGAAGAATAAAAGATTAATTACTAATGTTGTAATGATGGGAATGGGAGAACCATTACTTAATTTTGACTCGGTTGTTTGTGCTATGGATATTATGATGGATGATTTTTCCTATGGTTTATCCAAAAGAAGAGTAACTTTAAGTACATCTGGGATTATCCCTGAAATGGAAAAGTTAAAAAAACTTAGCCCTGTTTCTTTGGCCGTATCTTTGCACGCTCCAAATAATGAATTACGTGATATTTTAGTTCCAGTAAATAAGAAGTACCCATTGGAAAAACTAATGGAAACCTGTAAAAACTATTTTGCAGATGAACCGAGAAGAGTAGTTACATTTGAATATGTAATGTTAAAGGGAGTTAACGATCAACTTTCTCATGCAGATGAGTTAATTAAATTGCTAAAAGATATTCCAGCTAAAGTTAATTTAATCCCATTTAATCCATTTCCGATGACGCAATATGAGCGTTCATCAAACAATGCAATAAATTTATTTAGAAATAGATTAATCGAAAAAGGTATTAACACTATTACTAGAAAAACTAGAGGTGATGATATTGATGCAGCATGTGGGCAATTAGCTGGCGAAGTTGTTGAAGATAGAACAACAAGATCTGCCACTTGGAAAAAAATTAACTTTCAAAATAAAAATCTTATAGTTAGCTAATGGAACTCCCAATAGCTCAAGAATCCCCTCATTTTGATGTCATTCCCGCGAAGGCAATGGCATTCGCTTAAGAAAAAAGTGTTGTCGTTGCGAACGTAGTGAAGCAATCAAGAGCATATTTATGCTTAAGGATCTTACAATTGCTTCGCTGTGCTCGCAACGACGAAAATCAAAACATTCTATTCAATGTTCGTTTGAAATGATGTAAACTATGAAAACAAATGATTTCATTATGAAAAAGCACGTCTTAATGAAAATAATTTTTTTTGATAAATACAGGAGATAAATCATGAGTAACACCTCTGCTGATGAGCATTATGAAGAGTCAACTAATGATAGTCCTGGAGCTGTTTTGGCTGCACAAAGATTAAACTTGGGGTATTCAGTAGATTTCGTTGCTGAAAAATTACATTTAAGAGCAAGATTAATAGAGCTATTAGAAAATGATGATTATGCAAATATGCCAGAACCTGTATTTATCAAAGGATACTTAAGAGCATATGCTAAATTAGTTGGAATGAAGTATGAACCTTTATTAAGCTCATTTAATAGAGCGTATTCAATAGAAAAAAAATCAGAAAGAGCATTGTGGCAAAGTAGAAAGGAAACGAATAAAGCAGAGTTTGTTATTAGGTGGTTTACAACGGCATTTGCAGTTTTAGTTATAATAGCCGTAGCTATGTGGTGGCACGCAAATAAGGATAATGAAAATATATTTTCTTCAAGTTTAAATAAATCCACAGAGTCAGCTAGTAATGTATCAGAGTCAGAAATTAGATTAACAGATTTATCAAAAATGCGCTCTTTATTAGCATCTCCTGTAAGTGCAATAACAATGGAGACAGCAGGTGGAGAGTAACTGCATTAGGGCAATTCGCGGTTTTAATGATGTTTTGCCCGAAGAAAGCCATATTTGGCAGTATATGCAAAATATATTTACCAAATGCTTGAGTTCTTACGGTTATAGCGAAATCAAGTTGCCGATAATAGAAAGTACAAATTTATTTAAAAGAACAATAGGTGAAGTAACCGATATTGTAGAAAAGGAAATGTATACTTTCACTGATTTAAATGGCGATAGTTTAAGTTTACGCCCGGAGGGGACTGCTGGATGTGTGCGAGCATGTTTAGAGCATGGATTAGTGTATAATAATCCGCAAAAACTTTGGTATCAAGGACCAATGTTTCGTCATGAAAGACCACAGAAGGGTAGATATCGCCAATTTTATCATTTGGGAGTAGAGGTTTTTGGTATATCAGGATTTAATATAGAAATAGAGTTGATTCTTTTATGCAAAAGATTATGGCTGGAATTAGGTATATCTGATGAAGTAATCTTAGAAGTTAATACAATAGGAAATCTAGAAGAAAGAAATAATTATAGACAGTCTTTAATAGACTATTTTACACCTCTTATGCATCTTTTAGATGAAGATAGTAAGAACCGAGTTTCTAGAAGTCCTTTAAGAATTTTAGATAGTAAAAATCCTGAACTTGCAGATATTATTGATAAAGCACCAAAATTATCTGACTACTTACAAGAAGAAAGTAAAAGTCACTTTACTAATTTGTGTCAAGGGCTAGATAGCTTAGGAGTAAGCTATTTTATAAATCCGCACTTAGTTAGAGGACTGGATTATTACGGTCAAACAGTTTTTGAGTGGAAAACAACAAGGCTCGGTGCGCAAGCTACAGTCTGTGCTGGTGGAAGATATGATAAGCTCGTTGAGCAATTAGGTGGTAAAAATACTCCTGCGGTAGGTTTTGCACTAGGTATTGAACGTATTATATTACTAATGAAAGAGTTAAATGTATCACCAAAAATATCTTCGCCAGATATATTCATTATTACTGATTCGCAGGCCTCTTTATTGGTAGGGATTAATATAGCGGAACAACTTAGAGTAAAGTTTGATTTAGTAGTTATAGTAAATTTAGGAATGGAAAGCTTTAAGTCGCAATTTAAAAAAGCTGATAAAAGTCAAGCTAAATTAGGTATAATTATCGGTGAATCAGAGATATTGGATAAAACGGTAAGCATTAAAGAATTACAAATTAAATCAGAACAACTTCTTGTAAAACAAGCAGATATTGAAGATTATGTAGGTAATTATTTTTCAGGAGAGAAGTTATGTCAGTCTATATGACAGAAGATGAACAAGTCGAACTTTTAAAGTCCTGGTGGAAAAAATATAATTCTGTGATTATTGTTTCTATATCTATTTTACTTCTTGCCATATCCGGCTTTAAGTTTTTTTTGTGGAAGCATGAAAAAAAAATGAGCGCGGCTTCTGTTGCTTATGAGCATATGATGGTATCAGTTGCAAATGGAGATACTAATGCGGTAAAAAGTTACTCCGAAACACTAATTAGTAAATATGGTTCGACAGTTTATGCAGATGCCGCTAGATTGACATTAGCTAAAAATGCAGTAGATACGCATAAATATAAAATTGCCAAAAATCTATTAGAAAAAATATGTAAGCAATGTAGAGCTAAAGTGATACTGGATATAGCTAGAATAAGGTTGGCTAGAATTTTGATTCAAGAAAAGGATTTTACTTATGCGCTAGCTGAATTAGCGAAAGTTGAAAATGAGTCATATTTACCAATTATAAATGAATTAAAAGGGGATATTAGTGCTTTGTCTGGTAAAACAGAAGAAGCGGTATCTTATTATAAAAAAGCAATTGGTGGAGTTGATACTTCAGGAATAGGGAATTTATTTTTAGAAATGAAATCGAATGATATTATATCAATTAAAAAGCCTAAATAAATTTGGGTTGTTTTATCAGGTATTAAAATTGGGGTATTTATGCGATTTATTAAAAGTTTTATGTTACTTTGTTTGTTTTCTTTTACTCAGGCATGCACTCAAGTTGATAATTATGTATTAGGAAAGGAAAATACCCCGAAACCTAAAGAATTAGAGCAAATTACTTCAAAAGTTCAAATGAACAACAAATGGACCGCTCATGTTGAAAAGAAATCTAAATCACAAGCTTATTTAAAATTGAAACCTGTAATAATTAATAATAAAATGTACTTGGCAAATGCAAATGGCGTTGTTCAGGCCATAGATAAATTATCAGGCGAAGTAATTTGGACAACTAATCTTGGTAATAATATAGTGAGCGGTCCGGTAGTTAGCAATAACTCTGTAGTAGTTGGTACTGATGCAGCGACTATAATTTTATTAGATAACATCGCTGGGAAAACCAAATGGACTGCCCATTTATCAGAGGACTCACTTTCTAAATCTGTTATTTTAAATGATAAAGTTATTGTTAAAACGATAGATGGAAATCTTTATGCTTTTGATGTTAAAACTGGTAAAAAACTTTGGGTATATGATCACGGTTCTCCTAGCTTAATCTTGAAGGCTAGTTCTTCACCTGTGGTAGTTGGTAAATATGTGGTAGTTGGATTTTCAGATGGAAAGCTAGATGCAGTTGATGCAGATGATGGGCGTTTAGTTTGGCAAAAAAGTATAGCATATGCTACAGGAGCTAGTGATGTTGAGCGTCTTATTGACATAGACGCTGATCCGATAGTTCATGATAATGTTGTGTATGTTGCAAGTTATCAGGGTTATATTAGTGGTTTATCTCTTGAAACCGGGCAGTTTTTATGGAATAAAGCCGGTTCTGTATATAAGAATATGGCTCTTGGTGATGGAAAATTATATGTAGTTGATAGTAGAGATACATTATGGGCATTTGACAACATAAGTGGTAGAGTTATTTGGAAGCAAACTGCACTAAATCATCATGGTTTAACTGATCCAGTACTTATGGGAGATAAGATTGTAGTTGGTGATAAGACAGGATTTTTACATATAATATCCACTAAAGATGGCAATCTAATTGGAAGAAAGAAACTTGGTTCTGCTATAAATATTTCACCCGTTGTTTCAAAGGATATTGCATATACTTTGTTGAAAAATGGCAACTTAACTGCAACTCAAGTTTCATAGTGTAAAATTAAAAGGCATAGAGCAAATGGAACGTAAAAATTATAAAACAACTCAAAATATAATGCTTTTTTTTACTCTTTTGGTGCTATTTGTAGGATTTTATATTGAAAATGTTTATAACCTCACACCTTGCCCTCTATGCTTAATGCAACGCTTTTGCATTTTCATTATAGGTTTTTTTTGCTTTATTAGTTTTAGCTTTAAAACACAACGCGGAGCTCTTCATCTTGCAATACTACAAATATTAGTTGCAATTTTAGGTTTATATTTTTCATCAAGGCAAATTTGGTTACAATCTTTACCACTAGAAGAAGGAAAAATGTGTTTGCCTGGGGTTGAAGCTGTTGCGCATTATTTTTCTAATGGTAATATTTTTAAAACTTTTTTATGGGGTTCAACTTCCTGTTCTGAGGTTGCTTGGACAGGATATTATGGATTAAGCATGCCGGTTTGGGCAGCCATTTATTTCGGTATAATGATACTTTTCAATTCTTTAGTGGCGATAATAATTAAGTTAAGATTAAAACGGGATAATAAGCTAGCATTTGATAGTCATAAGAATTGATCAGTGAAGCAAATGCCATTGGTTAATCAGTCCAGGTTTAAATTATTTAATATGAATTTTCCAAACAAATTTTCTTTCGAATTATTATGTAAACATAAACATACTAGAGCTAGAGTAGGGAGAGTAACTACGCCACATGGCGAATTTATTACTCCTGTTTTTATGCCAGTTGGCACGAGAGCAGGTGTAAACAATATGATGCCTAGCGAGCTAATTTCTGCTAATACACAGATAATTTTAGGCGGGAATACATATCATATGCTTTGTGCACCAGGCATGGAAATTATTAATGAAGCTGGTGGTATGCATGAATTTATGGGATGGAAAGGCCCAATGCTTACTGATAGCGGTGGTTTTCAAGTATTCAGTTTATCTAAAAATAAAGAAATGTGCACTATTGATGAATTTGGTGCTCACTTTAAATTACCAACTACCGGAAAAGTAATTCATATGACGCCGGATGTTTCTCTTGAAACGCAAAAAATTATCGGTGCAGACATAATTATGGCATTTGATCAATGCACACCAGATAATTGTACTAAAGATGAAGTAGTACATATTATGAATAGAACACATCGATGGTTAGCTGAATCAATAAATTATCATCAAGCAAATCCTTGCTCTATTTATAATTTTAAACAAGCTCTTTTTGGAATTATTCAAGGAGGTCTCCATAAAGATTTACGAGAGATAAGCGCAAAAACTATTGTGTCCATGGAGCTAGATGGAATAGCTATTGGAGGGGAGACTGTCGGATTTGATATGCCAGCAACAGTCGATGTTATCCGGTATGTTTGGCCAATTTTACCGGAAAATAAACCACGATATACTATGGGTGTTGGAATGTCACCTCAAGACTTATTAGATGTTGTTGCCGAAGGAGTTGATATGTTTGATTGTGTTGCTCCAACTAGAAATGCAAGACATGGAGCTTTATATTGTGGTGAGCTAGTTAGAGATGGAAACTGGCTGCGATTTAATAGTGAGCACAATAATGAAAGAATACAAATTAAAAAATCGTGTTATGCAAATGACTGTACACCAATAATGGAAACCTGTGAGTGTTATACTTGCAAGAATTACACTAAGTCTTATTTGCATCATGCATTTCGGCAGAAGTATAATTTATTTACGGCATTGGCTAGTATTCATAATATTCATGTTTTACATAACGTTTGTGATACAATGCGGGAGTTAATATTAGAGGAGAAACAATGATAATAATTAGTACAACAAAAGGGGATATTAAGCTAGAGTTAGATACAGAAAACACACCTAATACAGCTGCAAATTTCTTAAGTTACATAAAAGATGGATTTTACGATGAAACTATTTTTCATAGAGTTATTGATGGATTTATGATTCAAGGTGGTGGATTAACTTCAAAGATGGAAAACTGTACTACAAAACCTGCTATTAAAAATGAATCTAAAAACTGCCAAAAGAATGTTAGAGGAAGTATTGCAATGGCTAGAACAATGGATCCTCATTCTGCAACTTCGCAATTTTTTATAAACGTTGCTGATAATGCATTTTTAAATTTCACATCTGAAACGCAACAAGGATATGGATATTGTGTTTTCGGGAAAGTTATTGAAGGAATGGAAGTTGTTGACGCAATAGCAAAGGTTAAAACAGGTAATAAAAATGGCCACGGTGATGTCCCTTCTGAAGATATTGTTATTCAAAAAATTGTAGAGGTTGAATAAATTTTGAATAGACTTCTTTCGAAACTCGCTGCGGAGAGTGAAGTACGAGGAGATGAGGCGCGCAGAACCGAAGCGTACACGTCAGTACATGAGGATTCGAGCACTGAATCGACGAAGCAATTCACCTCTGCAGTAGAGTTTCGAAAGAAGTCTAATGAAATATCTGATGTAGGAGTTGCTAGGCAATATTTGAAAGATGGATTAGTTATTGCCTATCCTACAGAGGCTGTATATGGATTTGGTTGTGATCCTTTCAATAAAAAATCTGTATATAGAATACTTACCTTGAAGAATCGAGCAGCAGATAAAGGACTGATTCTACTTGTCTCTAATTGGGACCAACTTGATTATCTTGCGCAAGATTTAAGTGATGAAGATTACATTCTTCTACGCAAATCATGGCCAGGGCCAACTACATTTATTTTTCCAAAATCAAAACATGTGCCACAATGGATTAGTGGCAATTATGAAACTATAGCTATTAGAATGCCTGCTCATTCAATTTCAAGTGCGCTTTGTAAAGAAATGCCTATAGTGTCTACAAGTGCAAATGCTCAAAGT
>Ga0155559_1136_pt1 | contig 22267 bp, 21 predicted proteins | sample RifCSPhighO2_12_FD_107216 | JGI IMG/M metagenome (GOLD analysis project Ga0155559, IMG submission 107216) | Legionellales bacterium RIFCSPHIGHO2_12_FULL_35_11
TTAGATGCGCCTTTAGGCGCATTTTTTTTACTTAATTACTTGTCCTCGTTGTTATTTGTAGTATGATTACAAGCTTAAATGTAGTATTGGCAGCAGGGCCTACGCATCACTGCCATTAAGTTAAGGATTTTGTCATTCCCGCGAAGGCGGGAATCTATCCCTAAAGTAGCACTGTGCCTGCTTAGAAATAGATTCCCGCCCTCGCGGGAATGGCAGTGTTTTTCTTAACTTAATGGCAGTGGCCCTACGCATGAAAAATATTATGCTGTCGTTGCGAACGAAGTGAAGCAATCCAGATCGATTTTCAATTAGAATGCCGATCTGGATTGCTTCGCTAACACTCGCAATGACGGCATGTATTCCTTTATGTTTACATTGTAAACTATTCATGCGCAGGCCCTGGTATTGGCAGGACTTAATTGTCATATTGCAAGACTTATGAAGGATAATTAATTATGTTGCAGAAGTTAAATGAACGCATTCAAGGTGCTGTAGCTTGGGTAATTATAATATTAATTACTATTACTTTCGCTCTTTTCGGCCTTGATTATTTTTTACAGTCTCGTCGCTCATCATCAACTAAAGCAAAAGTTAATGGCCAAGAAATATCAACACAAGATTACGAGGTTCAATTTCGAAGAACAGCGCAATTTCAAGATTCAAATGAATTAACAGCCTCGAGCGATGCTGAGTTAAAGCATCAAGTTTTACATGATATGATAGTTAATTTATTAAGTGTTCAGGCAGCTAAAAGTAACGGTTTTTCTGTGGATCCGCAACAAGCAAATAGCGCTATTGCAAGCATACCGCAATTTCAAGAAAATGGTCATTTTTCTAATTTACGTTATTCACAAGCCTTGCATAGCGCACTTTATACTCCGCAGTCATTTCAAAAAGAAGTTCAGGATGGAATGATAGTAAACCAGCAAAGATTTGCTTTAATTGGCACAGAATTTGTATTACCTAACGAAATAGAAAAATTTGTAAAGCTATATTTACAAAAGCGTGATTATAGTTATCTAACAATACCAGCGGCATTATTTATAGATAAGGTTAATATTACTAATAGTGAAATAGCAGACTATTATGCAAAACATAAAGATGATTTTCTTTCAGCAGAAAAGATAAGTTTAGAGTATATTCAGCTTTCTATGAATTCGATTAAAAATACCATTTCTATAACAGATGAGCAAATGCATCAATATTACGATGATAATAAGCAAAATTTTCTGACTCCAGCTAAGTGGAAGGTTGCGCATATATTGTTATCTACCCAAGGTAATAATACTACTGAAAATGATGATAAATTAAATTTGAAGGCACAAGATTTATCTAAAGAACTTCAGTCGTTTCCTGATAAATTTTCTGAAAAGATTAAGTTATTATCAGCTGATCAAAAATCAGCTGATGGAGTTTTACCTTGGATAGTTGCTGGAAATTCAAAATATGATAAATATTTTATAGATTTTACTGAAGTGGGACAGATTTCTAATCCTATTAAAACTAAATCAGGATATGAAATATTTAAATTAGTAGAATATAAACCTTCGGTTGAAAAACCATTTTCAGAAGTACAATCACTTATTAAAGAGCAAATGGCTGCTGATATAGCGCAAAATAAATATACTGATAGTTTGGAGAAATTAACAGATTTAAGTTATCAAACGCCAGATTCACTAGATCAAGTTAGTAGCGCGCTTAATATCCCGATTAAGCATACTGATATGTTTGATAGAAATGGTGGTGATACAGAATTTTTAAAAAATAGTAAAATTTTAGCCGCAGCATTTAATAAGGAGGTTTTGGACGGAGGAAATAATAGTGAGCCTGTCCAGTTAGATAATGATAGTGTGGTTGTACTTAGAGTCAAAGATCATATTTCCGCTAGTACAATGCAATTAGATAATGTTAAATCCAGTATAAAAAATCAGCTTATTATGCTTAAGGCAAAAGAAGATGCGCTGAAGTTTAGTGAGAATTTATTGAATCATATAAATTTAACCAAAGATGTAGATTTTGATAATAAAAAATTAGCATGGAAAGAAGCACATCAAGTTTCCAGAGATTCAACAGGAATAGATACTTCTATAAACGATTTAGCTTTTAGTATTCCAAATATTGGAGAAAGCAAAGGGTTATCTTTGGAACAAGGTGACTATGCTATTGTGCATATAAGTAATATTACAGATGGAGATTTTGATAAATTAGATAAAGAACAGGTAGCGATAATAAGACAACAACTTGAATCCAGTTATGGATTGAATGATTATAATCTATATACCAATGGGTTAATGATGCAGGCAAAAATAGTTAGGAATTAAAATTATTAATTTGTTATTTTGTAGTCTCGAAGCTGATTTAATTCTGTTGTACTAGGGCGTGTTGACAATTGCCCCAGTCGCCTCACCACTGCCATTAAGTTAAGGATTTTGTCATTCCCGCGAAGAGGCGGGAATCCATCCATAAAGTGGCGCTGTGCCTGCTTAGAAATAGATTCCCGCCTTCGCGGGAATGACAGTGTTTTTCTTAACTTAATTGCAGTGAGGCGACTCACTGCCATTATCAGACGTGGGTGTTTTAGATGTATTTTTTTCATAGGAGTCATTTGTAGTCTGTGAATTTAATTTTAAATTATTCATAGTGTCCTTATTTAAACTATCCGATTTTTGATTTTTATTTATGGTTTCGCTTCCTATCTGTTCTAGATTTTTCTTCTCGTTTTTAAATTCTTCCTCTATATCTTCCAGGCCTAGTTTTTTTAGTAATTCTGGGGCGGACATGCTAGGAAAATTCTTTTTATCATCTTTATTTTCTTCTTGTCCACCACCGACTGACATCGTTATGTTTTCAGGTGAAATTCCTTTGCGTCTGGCTGCTTTATATGATTCTATGACCATTAGTTTACGATTTTTATCATTTGGATGGTAATGAGAAAAGTTAATTGTTGGTTTATCTTGATCTTTTTGTTTTGCAATGATAATAGATGCAACGTCTTCATACTCAGCTCTGATCCATCTTGACCATTCTTTATCAGACTTAAACCATTGGGGTTTGACTTTCATCTCTAGAGTTTTACCACCATCTGCCTCAAACTTAATTACTGAGCCAGTTCTTGATGTATATTCAAAATGCGATTTTCCTGCCCCAGGATCTGTTTTCTGAAATTTATTTATTAAATCTTCTAGAGAAGTGTTTCGTAGCAAATTAGTTTCTTGTTCTTCTTTATTTTCTTCTCCTGCATAGTTTTTAATAGTTCCAGTTAATTTGGTAGCAAAAAAAGGTGTCCCTCTTTTTTCTAGCTCTTCCAATAACTCAATCCTCTTAAGCAAGTCAATAGTTGATGTGGTTTTTGCATTTTGAATTTTTTCATTCATACCAACGATTTCTGGTATTTCTGTATCGTCTTTTTTTGAAGCAGGTTTCCCAGCATAAAATTCCCTAATTTTGGCTTCAGATTTTTCAAAGTCTGCTTCAAAGTGCTTAACAATATTATTTATAAATTGAGTTACTAATGGATCAGTGTTGTTTACCTTGAGTTGATCTGCAATGTTCTTTTTAGATGATTCATTTTCTAAATTTTTGCGTATTTCAGAAGAAAACCTAGTTTTTTCATTTATTATTTCGGATATAGTTTGTTCGCGCAGCTCATTTAAAACAACCTCAAGTTGTCCTGGTCTTCTAAATTCAGAATCATTTTGGGCAATTCTATTAGTAACTTCTAGGAATTTACCTTCAATTCCATTAGGACCTTTAATTTTATTTATTTCATTTGGAATTGCACCACTAATTACAAGATCTAAATTAGTTATTTGATCCGAAGTACATTCTTTTATAGAGTCGCTAACTTCAGAAAATTCTTTAATTTTTAATGGTTCGACATTTCTATTACCATCATCACCAAAATGTTTAACACAGTCTAATTGCCGGATATTTTCAGCTGAAAGAAAAGCTAAATTCTTAAAGCGGTCTAAGTTGTAACTATTATCATACTGCTTTAATTGGTTGTCTAGATACTCGATTGTTTCTTCATTTATTTTTTTTGAAAATTCTAGTTCATGACCTAGATATTCAATCAGTATTACATTACTATTTCTCATAGCATATAACCCCATGTTATAACCTAATGACGAAAGATTGGTTAATGGGGATAATCCTTTTTGTGCTATTTTACCTGGGCGACTTTCTGCTATGGCTGAAGCAGCATCTCCAACCGCTTTAGTACCGGATTTGATTGGTTTATAAGCTGCTTGGGAGACTGAAAAAAGTCTATCACCGAATTCTTCTCTAATAGATCTTTTATCTTTATTTCTAGACATATATCACACCTAAATAATAGTAATCATAAACTATATGTATTTTAGCATAAAAATAGAGCATATTCTACCAGGCTGCTATAGCAGAGTCTCCAAATAGTTCATTTGCTTTAGATGCAACCTCTGGGGAATTCATGGCTTTGACAAAGAGCGCTAGTTTGTCGGATTTTTGTCCGTTTTCCTTTACTACGATCAGGTTTGCATAAGGTGAGTCTTTTGTTTCAATAAATAGTGCGTCTCTGGTTGGATGCAGGCCAGCTGGAATTGCGTAATTAGTATTTATTACAGCTGCATCTACATCTTCTAAAATTCTAGGTAATTGAGCGGCATCAAGCTCTCTAAAACGGATGTGTTTAGGATTTGAAATTATCGATGCGATACTTGGGGTTGTATTCCTTTGAAATTTAATTAATTTTGCTTTTGCGAGAAGTATTAAAGCCCTTACTTCATTGCTAGGGTCATTTGGTATAGCAATTATAGGATTCATAGGTAAATTTTTAAGTGATTTGAATCTATCAGAATATATTCCTGCAGGATATATAAAAGTTTTTCCTATAGCTTTAATTTGATAATTATGAGCTTTTTTAGATTCTTCTAGGTATGGTAGATGCTGATATACATTAACATCAAGCGTGCCGTCTTGTAGTGCTTCATTTGGTAGATTATAGTCGCTAAACTCAACTATTTTGATATTCAGATTATATCTTTTTTTAGCCACTTTTTGAGCAACATCAACAAGCTCAGTTTCAGGGCCAGATATAGTTCCAACAACCAAAGTATCAGGGGATGGTTTGTTACTACAACCGAATGCTAGGATAGAAAATAGACTGATAACTATTTTTTTAACAATAGACTTCTTTCGAAACTCTACTGCAGAGGTGAATTGCTTCGTCGATTCAGTGCTCGAATCCTCATGTACTGACGTGTACACTGCGGTTCTGTGCGCCTCATCTCCTCGTACTTCACTCTCTGCAGCGAGTTTCGAAAAAAGTCTAATATTTTTTTTGATAGTGACTTTCATGTTCTCCCCTAAATCCTAGTGTATTTTTTAGCCAAAGTATCGCCTAACATTTGTAGCATCTGAACTATTATGATTAAAATGGCAACTGTTGCAAGCATTATTACTATATTAAATCTTTGGTATCCATATCTTATCGCTAAATCTCCTAAACCACCACCACCAACTGTGCCAGCCATTGCAGAGTAATTTACTAAAGTTATTGCGGTTACTGTTAACGCATTTAAAAGGGCTGGTCTTGCTTCAGGTAGAAGTATGTGAATAATCATTTGAAAAGCTGTTGCTCCCATGGAGTGGCCTGCTTCTATTAAACCATGAGGAAGGCTTTGATAAATGTTATCAACTAGTCTTGCAAAAAACGGAACTGCACCTAGAGTTAAAGGGACTATAGCTGCGTTAGTGCCAATTGAAGTACCCACGATTACTCTTGTTACTGGAATTAATGCAACCAATAAAATAATAAATGGAATAGATCGTGATAAGTTGATAAATACAGATAATATTTTGTTGACAATACGATTTGGCTTAATTTGTTTGCTTGTAAAAAGCATAGTTCCCAATGGCAAACCTAGTAAACCTGCAAAGAAAGTACCTAGGATAACCATATACATGGTTTCACCTGTCGCAAGCAATAGATCATTAATCATTTTCATTGATATACCCCAAAATTTCCCAAGTTAAACGTGCTTCTTCGCAGCGATTTGTAAATTTATGCAAAATATTTTGATCTGCAAATATTTCGATAATTAATACACCACAGGTGACATTATCAAAGCTATCTATGTTTGCTAAGAGAATATTAATATCCAAATGTAATTCTCTACTAGTTTTACTAATGAAAGGTAGTTTGGATTCTTCGCCTTCAAAAAGTAGTTTGATAATTGGTTTTTGGGTAATATTTTTTATTAATTTATGACTAATAGCATAAGGTAGTTGTGGGCTTAGTTGCTTGTACAGCATTTCACGAGCTATGCTGTCTTTTTTTTTGAAAACTGAGTTTAGAGATATTGTTTCAATTATTTTGCCTTTTTTCATTAAACTTAATCTATGACATATACGTTTTACCGCCTCCATTTCATGCGTAATAAGAACTATTGTTATGCCAAATACTTGATTGATTTTTTTTAATAAATCCAAAATTGAATCGGTAGTTTCTGGGTCTAGAGCAGAGGTTGCTTCATCGCATAATAAAATTTTAGGAGAGCAGCTTAATGCTCTCGCAATCGCGACACGTTGTTTTTGTCCACCACTTAATTTATTTGGGTAAGAATTTTTTTTATCGGTTAGCTCTACTAAATCAAGTAACTCATCGACTTTATTAGTTATTATATCTTCAGATATCCCTTGAATTCGCAGTGGAAGAGCTATGTTATCAAAAACTGTTTTGGAGTTTAGTAAATTAAATTGTTGGAAAATCATGCCTATTTTATGGCGAGCATTTCTTAGATCTTTTGTATTCAGTTTATGAAGATTAGCGTTATCAATTATAATTTCGCCATTATCTGGTTTCTCAAGTAAATTTATACAGCGCAATAAGGTCGACTTGCCAGCACCACTTTTTCCAATGATACCAAAAATTTCGCCTTCTTGAATGAATAAATTAATATTAATAAGCGCGTTATGCGAAGCAAATGATTTATATATTCCTTTAAACTCTATCATAAAAAGTAGCTCGGTAAAGGTCTTTAAAATATATGGAATACTGCTAGGTAGAGGAGAGGAAGCTCCGCTTTAGAACCTGTTTAAAGTTTTCCATCTTGGCCAAAAAACATGGATTTTTACCACTATGGTGAGTTAAAAAAACATAAAAAATCTTTAAAATTCAGTGCAGTAGGCATTCGTAGTAGAGCTCAACTGCTTTTTCTAGGATTATACTAGGAAGTCATTATACATTTTTTTAATCGATAGACAATAGTTTTATTGGGCTGTGGCTGTGATTTTATAATCCTAGAAAAAGCCTGGTTGATTTTGAAAAAAAATAACCATGATGTATACTTAATTTACATGTTAATAAACAAGGAAGTAAATATGAAGAGGGTTATTTTATCCTTACTATTTTTAATACCGTTTATAATTTTAACTGGTTGCTGTACAGATGATTTATGCAATGCAGATTCAACATTTACAACAACTTGTAATACTTGTAATTCTTGCAGTACTTGTAATACTTGTGGTTATGATGCAAGTTATACTTATAGTAGTTGGTATTAAATTTTATTCTTATAAACCTAGAAAAAGCATTTCATTGTGGTGTGTTGATACAAGAGCCAACTTTCCGCGCTTGATGCGCGGGATTGTACCATGGCCTACGCATGAATAGTTTACAATGTAAACATAAAGGAATACATGCCGTCATTGCGAGTGTTAGCGAAGCAATTGTAAGAGCATATTTATGCTCAAGGATCGATCTGCTTCGCTGTGCTCTTAACGACGAAAATTAAAACATTCTATTTTCTTAAGCGAATGCCATTGGTGGCGCAAGTCCATTCCACAACCAATACAAATCGACCCTAGTTATTAGGGATCTCCCTTAATTGTAACTATAACTGGCGCATGATCTGAAGGTCTATCTAATTTACGAAATTCTTTTGCTATCTCGCTGTTAGAACATTTTTCTAAGACAGGAGTACTTAATAAAATTAAGTCTATCCTTAATCCGCGATTACGTCTAAAATTTGCCGCTCGATAATCCCACCAACTAAATGAATCCTTTTCTTGAGGAAATTTGCGAAAACTATCGTGTAATCCAAGTGCTAAAATTTTTTCTAAAGCTTTTCTTTCCGGTTCACTTACTAATACCTGACCTTGCCATTCATTAATATCATGGACATCTCTGTCTTCAGGTGCGATGTTAAAATCCCCAACTACGGCTAATGATGGATATTTATTTTTTTCTTCATTAATAAATTTAGTGATATTTTCAAGCCAATTTAATTTATATTGATATTTTTCTGACTCTACCGAACTACCATTTGGCACATATAAATTGATTAAGCGAAGCTTTCCAATTGTGGCGGCTAATATTCTTCTTTGAGAGTCTATAAAAAAAGGTAAGTCTGTAATTGTATCTAAAAGAGGTTCGCGGCTTATTGTCGCTACACCGTTATATGTTTTTTGCCCAGAGAAACTAACATGAAATCCACGAGTCGTAAAATCATTTAGTGGAAATTTTTCATCAATAATCTTTGTTTCTTGCAGAGCCAGAATATCTATATTTTCATTGTCTAATAAAGATAAAACCTGTTCCAATCGAATACTTAATGAGTTTACATTCCAGCTTGCGAGTCTAATTGGTTTATTCATATGCATTTCTGTAAGTTATAATTAAAGGAGCGTGATCTGAAAACTTTATTTCACGATAAATTTCAGCTGAATGTACTTTATCTATAAAGCTTGGCGTAATTACTTGATAATCAATCCGCCAGCCAACATTATTTTCCCAAGCATTGGATCTGTTAGACCACCAAGTGTATTGATGCTCTTTATTATTAATAACACGAAAGGCATCCGTGTATCCCATTGGGCCAAATAGATTATCAAGCCAAGCTCTTTCTTCTTTGAGAAATCCGGAGTTATTTTGATTAGTGCGCCAATTTTTTATATCTATATTTTTATGAGCAATATTATAATCACCACAAATGATAAGCTCTTGGCCAGCGTCACGTAATTTAATAAGATGACTTGCAAATTTGTCCAAAAATTCAAATTTAATCTCTTGTCTTGCATCCCCAGTAGTACCAGATGGCAAATATAAAGAAATAACGCTGAATTTATCGTAATCAAATTGAATAAATCTTCCTTCTGTGTCACAGATATCAAAACCAAATCCTTTGGTAATTTTGATTGGTTTTTCTTTAGCGTAGATTGCAACACCACTGTAACCCTTTTTGATAGCGTCATAGTATTCGCAGTGGTAATTTAATGGAAAAAAATCTGCATTACCTTCTAGCTGATGTTTTTGTGCTTTTGTTTCCTGTATACAAACAAAATCAGCATGTTGTTTTTCAAGCCAAGTATAAAAACCTTTTTGCGCGGCTGATCTGATACCGTTTGCATTAAACGAAATTATTTTCATAAAAAATTCTGTAGTTTTAATGTTGTTTCAGCTAAACGTATACCTAATTTTTTAGCTAAGTTTAACTCGCTATCACTCAGGTTTGTGTCATTATTGATTCCAGCAACATGAGTAATTCCATAAGGAGTTCCGCCTGTTTTTGTTGTACTTAAATCAGGTTCAGTAAATGGTAATCCTAAAATAAGCATTCCATGATGCAAAAGTGGTAACATCATGCTATATAATGTTGTTTCTTGTCCTCCATGCATACTTGCGCTGGAAGAAAATACACAGGCCGGTTTACCAACAAGACTTCCATTTATCCATAACTCACTTGTACCATCGAGAAAATACTTAAGCGGAGCCGACATATTGCCGAATCTTGTTGGGCTCCCTAATGCTAATCCAGCGCAATTTTTTAAATCATCGTAACTAGCATATGGAGCACCTGTATCAGGTATTTCATTTTCTGTTTTTTCACAATTAGATGAAACAGATGGCACAGTTCTTAATCTAGCTTCTATACCATTAACATGCTCAACTCCACGAGCAATATGTTTAGCAAGATTACTGACTGATCCAGTTTTTGAATAGTATAAGACTAGAATATATGGTTTTTTGCTCATGACTCCCTCATTTTGCTTGATTGCAAAGATTATACTCATGCTAGGTAGTAGCTACAAGGATATTTTTTTTGTATAATGTTTATTTATGGTCTAAATATAACATTTAGGATTTTCTAATGAGTATTGTGGAAAAACATGTTGCTGATAATTCACCAGTCGTACAGTTTACAGAAGTTGCTCGTAAGCGTGTTTTGTCATATTTATCCGCAAATAATCTATCTGGTCTACGTATTTCAGTAAAAAAAACTGGGTGCTCAGGTCTTTCCTATGTGTTGGATTATATAGATGAAAGGAATTCAAGCGATCTAACAGAAGAACTGCAAGACGATTTTTTTATCAGTGTTGACAAAAAAAGCCTTTCTTTTCTAAAAGGTGTAATAATTGATTATGAAAAGCAAGGTATAAATCATAAATTTACATTCAAAAATCCAAATCAAACTGGTCAATGTGGGTGCGGAGAGAGTTTTACTGTAGAAAGTTAAACAATTTCTACTCGCCTATCCAGTTGCCAGATAGGCAGGAATTTCTAAACTTTTTGTGAATATCATTAATTCAATGTTTACATAGTTTGAGATATTTGGTACCATGTTGTCCATGGTGTTTACCTGTTATAAAAACATCCCATATATTCAGCAAATTAAAATAGCCTTGATGAAAGCATAATATGTATTGTTAAAAATTAAAATTGGAGAAAAAATGAGTGCAATAGTACAAGAAATAAGCGCAAAGAGTGAAACTCTTTCTGGTCAGGTAATTGCATCTGTAAAGAACTATTTAAGTTCTGCTCAGAATAAAAATGCAAATTTAAACTTATATGAACTAATAATTGAAGAAATAGAAGCGCCTTTATTTAGAACTGTAATGGAAATGACTCGTTACAATCAATCTAAAGCTGCAAGAGTACTTGGTGTTAGTCGTGGAACTTTACGCACTAAACTTAAGCGTTATTTTGATGATGAATTTATTGGAACTCGTGGTTAATCACTTTGTTTGCAAAGACGACAATTTTTAGTGCTTTTTGAAAAAGTCATAAAGTCCAGTATAGGACTTGCGCACGTAATTAAAATACGTGTCGTTGCGAAGCAATTGATAGAATTTCAATCGTAGATTCATTTGCTTCGCTAACGCCGCAAAGACGATTTTTATGTTTCATGAGGTTAGTATTGACCTTTCTAGACGCACTTTTGGTATATCATTTGAAGCAACTTACATGGTAGTATTAGCTTCTGATTTCTAGCTAATGATATTTAGGAAAGGAAGTATTTAAAGTGTTAATATTTAGGTATTTAGCCAAAGAAGTTTTTTTAACTTTAATTGCATTAACAAGCATTTTGCTTTTGATCTTCATGAGTAATCAAGTCGTGATATATTTAAATCGCGCGGCAAGTGGTATTATTCCTGGAATGTTAGTGATGCAGTTGATGGCATTAGAATTACCTAATTTACTAAGTTTACTATTACCATTAGGTTTTTATTTTTCGCTTCTTTTGGCTTATGGCAGACTTTATGCCGATAGTGAAATGACAGTGATGCGGGCGTGCGGATTTGGTCAGGGACAGTTATTAGCTTATAGTTTAATTATGGCTTTGGTCGTAGGTATAATTACAGCATTAATGATATCTAATAATCCAGGCATCGCTTATAAAAGAGCTAAACTTTTACAAACATCAGGTATTAAAACTCTTATTCAAACAATCGTTCCAGGAAGATTCCGCACTATTTCTGGAAGTAAAGATGTTTTCTATGTTGAATCAATGAATAGTAAACATACCAAAGCAAAAAATATATTTTTAGCACGCGCTACAAATAAAGATGGAAAAAACATGTGGGACATTTTGTGGGCGAATACAGCTAAAATTGAAAGTTTTTCAGATAATAAAATGTCAAATCCAGCAGATGGAAACATTCAGAAGAAGATCTTAGACTATAATGAATCGCAAAAATTTTCTAATGATTATTTGGTATTGGAAGATGGGAAAAAATATCAGGGTATTCCAGGAAAGGCAAATATGCAAATAGCTACTTTTAAGGCTTATCGAGCTAGATTGCCTAATCCAAATGTTGTTGTGAAAAACGATATTCGTACTGTCCCATTTAAAAGCTTATGGCCATTTAATAATCATAACTTAAAAAAAGCAGCTGAATTACAATGGCGAATTTCCATTCCTCTTATGGTAATTCCATTGACATTAGTAGGATTATCACTTAGCAGAGTTAATCCTAGAGCAGGGAAATATGCTAAGTTACTACCAGCTATTGTCTTATGTGTACTGTATGCAAATTTTATGTTTATCGCTAGAGATTGGATAATTGCTGGGACTATCCCGATTTGGCTTGGAATGTGGTGGTTGCATATCGTCGTTGCATCGATAGGGATTTGGTTGATTTTTCGAAACCGGAGCCTAACATGATTCTTATTGAAAAATATATAGCTAAAACAGTAATGGCAGCTATCTTTTTAGTTATTTGCATGCTTACAGGGCTACAGATATTTATTTTATTTGTTAATGAATTAGGAGATTTAGGTAAAGGAGATTATGGAATAATTCAAGCGCTTAGTTTTGTGATTTTTAATATGCCTTATCAGGTATATTTATTTTTTCCTATGGCAAGTTTACTTGGCTGCTTAATTGGCTTAGGAGTTTTGGCTAGTAATAATGAGTTAGTGGTCGCTAGATCTGCCTGTATGTCAATTGGGCAAATTACTTTGGTTGTTCTAAAGGTAGCTGTTATTTTAATTTTAATCGCCACAGTATTGAGCGAAGTTTTTTTACCAAAGTTGGTATTGTTAGGAAATAATAATAAAATGCAGGCTGTAACAGCAGGACAGAGTTTGCGAACTTCGCATGGGACTTGGTTTAGATATAAAAATAATTTTATAAATATTGCTAAGGTTTTACCAGATAATCAAATTCAAGACGTAAGTCAATTTAACTTTGATGACAATAATAACTTGGTTTTTTTAAGACACATTAATTCTTTAAAGTATAATAAGAATTGGCAAGCGTATGGTGTTGCACAGACTGACATAGGTGATAATCATACTAAGACAACAAATATAGATGAAATGGCATGGGATGTTTATATTAATCCTCGTATGCTAGATATGAGTACTAATGAAGCCAATGAGATGACGTTCCCTGAGCTTAATCAATATCTAAAAAATCAAGCTAATTCTCATCAAAGCATACAAGGTTATAAGTTGGCTTATTGGCAGAGAATAACTCAGCCATTTACAATAATTGTCATGATGCTGCTGGCTATACCGTTTATTTTTGGCCCACTTCGTTCCTCAACTATGGGATCCAAATTATTATTAGGTGCAACTACTGGATTTGGATTTTATATTGCAAACAGATTTTTAGGATCTCTAAGTCAAATTTATCAATTTCCAGCTGTATTTGCAGCAATTGCACCTACAATATTTTTTGCATTATTAGGTTTGTACTTTATGCGAAAAGTTAGGTAGTTGGCGGATTTTCTAGCCATTCGCTAAGAGTTTCAATAATTTTTTTAGCTTGAGCTTCGCTTGAAATATTAAATTTGGATTTCTGCCAAAATTGGTCGTTTCTCTTCTGATAACGTCTAATTGAGTATTTGATGGGGCCGAAATTTTGACTTGCGGCATCCCATTCTTGGTAACAAAACATTATAGTTGTCCATGCGCCTTTTGATAAAATACATTTCCCAAGCTCTTTAGTTTTTTCAATATTATCTTCTGTAAATGCTATTGTTAAATCATCGATTGTTTCACTCATGTAATTAAATGCCTTAGTTTTTACCACGTTCTATGGATTGTAATATTCCGCCAACAAATGTCAAGGTAAATCCAGATTGGTAATTTTTCGTTGGATAAATCCAAACTTCAGGATGATCTTTTTTGGGTATAGATCTATTAATGTAGGTGTTATTAATATTGTCTGGAGGGCCACAGGCATTATAAATATCATTTATTGAGTCACCAATCTGTACTTTGCCTTTGTTGCAAACGCTAAGAGCATTAGCGCTTGAGCCATTTACTTTTATTGTCGAAACTTGATTGTTGATTAAATCAATTTCCACTGTGTTTCCTGTTGAACCACTGGGTAAGCTAAACATAGTGTATAATGGGTTAATACCTGGGTAAAAAAATACCGCTCCTTTATTGATAGTAGTATACATGACTTGTGTAACTGGAATTTGTTGAACAACGGCATTACCTGAAGATTTGATAGTTTCAGGTTTACCGCAAGCTGATATAATTTGATATTGATTCATACCAACTTCTATATAAGCATGATTTTTCGCACAATATAAATTATCATCAGCAAAAATATTTATTGAATAGGTAAATAGTATAGAGCTAGCTAGGATCTTAAAAAATCTCATATGTTTATCAGAAAATTTTTATTATAATTTATTTGTAGCTTAATTTCTTAAATATTGCTAGTAGCTAGTCTATTAAATTATTAGGGTCTAGTGAATTTTAATCACAACCCTGCCATGTATTTATCTATAATGGCGCTTCTCTCAAATAAGTAGTACAATTCAAAAATTTTAATTATAAGTTGTGTAAAATCATTAAATGAAATCTAAAAATACGGACCCAAAATCACACTCTTTTTCCTTATATAAGCGTTTATTAAAGTATGTAAGACCATTTTGGCCTGTTCTTTTATTAGGGGTGGTCGCTAATATTGTATACTCTGCAATTGATGCAAGCTTAACATACATGCTAAGACCATTTTTGGATAAAGGGCTAATTAGCATTGATATGGATTTTGTAGGTAAAATTCCATTGATTATTTTATTTGGAATTTCTGCAAGAGGTCTTGTATGTTCTTTAGGGCGCTACTCAATGACTTGGGTTGCACGGTCAGTTGTAAATGTTTTACGCCAAAAAGTATTTTCTCATATTATTAAGTTACCGGCAGATTATTATGATGAGGCTACGTCTGGGCAGTTGCTTTCTAAAATATTATATGATGTCGAGCAAGTGGCTCAAGTCAGCGCAGATGCTTTAACAGATTTTGTACAGAATGTATGTTTGGTTATTGGGCTATTGACAGTTATGATGGTGATTTGTTGGCAACTGTCATTGATGTTTTTAATTACGATTCCTTTTATCGGATTAGTTGTTAATTTCACAAATAAAAGAGTAAGAAGAATAAGCCATCGAGTGCAAAAAACGATGGGTAAAGTTACAGAAATCGCATCTGAAGTTATTGATGGTTATAAAGTGGTACGTATATTCGGCGGTGAGAAATATGAAACTGATAAGTTTTATAAAGCAACCGAGGAGTCGCGGCGTAATGATATGAAAGTAGCTGTTAGTAAAGCTATTAATGTATCTTCTGTGCAAATAATTATTGCAATAGGGATCTCACTGATTATTTTTGTATCAATAAAATTATCAACTGTAATTGTCGTGACAGCAGGGGCATTTTTAGCAATCATTGCTGCAATGCTGCAACTAATTAAGCCATTGAAAACTCTTACTACTCTTAATGCAACAATTCAGCGTGGATTAGCTGGTGCTGAGAGTGTTTTTATTTTATTAGATAATAATCCAGAAAGTACTACAGGTGATGAGCTTTCATATGACAAATTATGTGAGATTGCATTTCAGAACGTATCTTTTTCTTATAGATCTGGCAGGCAAGTTCTTACTGATATTAATTTTCAAATTAAGGCAGGAGAAACAGCGGCATTGGTTGGGCATTCTGGGAGTGGTAAATCAACTATAGCAAGTCTATTGCCGCGTTTTTATGATATTTCACTAGGAAAAATTAGTATTAATGGCATTGATACAAAACAAGTATCCCTCGATAGTTTAAGACGCCTATTTGCTGTAGTTACACAAAGTGTAACATTATTTAACGATACATTAGCAAATAATATTGCTTATGGATGTTTTAATGCCAGCCGAGAGCAAGTTATTGCCGCAGCTAATTTAGCGTACGCAGATGAATTCATCAATAAACTTGAAGATGGTTATGATACGATGGTCGGTGAAAATGGTATTTTACTTTCAGGTGGGCAAAGACAAAGAATTGCTATTGCTAGGGCTATTTTAAAAGACGCACCTATTTTAATTTTAGATGAGGCAACATCTGCGTTAGATAATGAGTCTGAGAGATTTATTCAGGCAGCCTTAACAGAGGTTATGAAAAATCGTACAACATTAGTCATTGCTCATAGATTATCAACTATTAAAAATGCTGATAAGATTATTGTAATGCGGGATGGTCGAATTGTTGAAGTTGGGACGCATTCTGAGCTTATTGATAAAAATGGATATTATACAAACTTGTATCAGGTGCAAAATATTTCTGATATTAAAGATGAGCATGTTTTTGCATAATCCTAGAAAAAGCAGTTGGGATCGTAGCGAGAATGACTAATGTGCTGAATTTTAAAGATTTTTTCATGTTTTTTTGACGAAGGCATAGTCACCACTATGGTGAGTTAAAAAAACATGAAAAAATCTTTAAAATTCAGCGCAGTAGGCATTCATAGTAGAGCTCAACTGCTTTTTCTAGGATAATAATTTTGCTTAGGAGACGGCTCCTTATATAAGGTTTAATATTAAAAATGCAAAATTTTTTTCAAACTAAATTACTTGAAAAGCTTTGGTATGAGAAGAATGCCGCGCGCTTTATTTTGTGGCCATTTTCTTTAATTTATCAAGCTATTTTTTTTATAAGACGAAAATATTTGCAAATTTTTTACAGGAAATCCTTTGATATCCCAGTAATAGTGGTAGGAAATATTTCTGTTGGCGGTGTTGGAAAGACTCCTGTTGTTATAGCTCTTAGCAATGAACTAATTAAGCATGGCTATAAAGTTGGGATAGTTAGTCGCGGGTATGGCTGTAAAGTTCGTGATTTTCCATATGAGGTTAAGCCAACTGATGCTGCAAGTTTGGTTGGCGACGAACCACTTTTACTAACTAAACGAACTAATTCTCCAGTGATAATAGATCCCAATCGTCCAAGAGCAGTAGAGTTTTTATTAAATAATCATGTAGTTGATGTAATAATTAGTGATGATGGATTGCAGCATTATGCTTTATCTAGAAAACTAGAAATTGCTGTTGTGGATGGTGGGCGGATGTTTGGTAATGGTTGCTGTTTACCTGCCGGGCCATTACGTGAAAGACCTAGTAGATTAAAAAAAGTTGATTTTGTGGTTGTTAATGGCGATTCAGAGGTTAAATTACCAGATTCTTATAATCTAGAATTGCGTCCTGGAAATTTAATAAAAATTCTTGATAATAGTCAAATAAGTATCGAAAGGTTAGAGAGTCCAGTTTCTGCTGTAGCTGGTATTGGTAATCCTAAAAGATTTTTTGCTTTATTATATGGTTTAGGATTAAAGTGTAAAGAATATTATTTTAGAGATCATCATATCTTTCGGCTAACAGATTTTTCTGAAATAGAAACCAACATAATAATGACAGAAAAAGATGCCGTAAAATGTACTGATTTTGCGACAGAAAAAATGTATTTTTTGCAAGTAGATGCAGTTTTAAATGAAGATTTTTGGCGGGATTTTTGGAGATTATTTAAGTGCTAAATATAAAAAATTCTTTAAGAGTAATAATTCTATTTTGCCTAGTGGTTTCATTTACTTGTTTTTCTGATGATATTAGTACGAAAAATACAAGCTTCTTACCAACTGATGCAAAGCATGCTAGCTGGGTGTTTTTAGGTATGGTTGAAAGTGAGTCAGGTGATGTTTATGATTATTTTTTTCAAGTTGAAAGAAATGATAAAGATTTTCATGCAACGGTCGCTTTATTTGATGTACAAACCAAAAATATAGTTTTTCAAGAGGATAGTAGTACTAAAATTGATGAACCAGATAATTATAAGTGGGAGATAGGCCGTGTTTTTTTAAGATTTAGCAAGATTACAAATAATTGGATATTTGGAATAAAAAATCAAAATAAGACTGGTTTTAATTTTAAAGTAGGTATGTTAGATAGTGCAGATAATCATCCTGTGACAAAAAAATTGCAAAATGGAACTTCATTTTTTGTTTCACAAGTTGGCCAGTTAAATGGCAATATTAAGGGGGATACGGATGAGCAATTTGTAACCGCTAAAAGTGTTTGGTTTAGACAAATTTGGTTTTCATCTAATAGTGTTGATGAGCAGATTAATGGTTTACTATGTACATTTAATGATGGGAGAGGGATGTATTCAATGAATGTCATGGCTGATGAAGAACTACAAGATTCTACAGCTGGATATTATGATGCAACCGGTCTAGCAAGTACAATTTCTCAGTTTATAAAAACTGATAAAATCAACAACGAATCTTGGATGATTCAGGTTAGTATCCCTAAAATGAACTTGGAGCTATCCGATAACTTTAAAAATAATCATCTTATAGCCGGATTTTTGAGTAATAATGACCAGGGGTTTTGTTTGTTAAATCTGGTTGGTTAATTAGACTTCTTGCAGGGCTCAGCTGCTTTTTCTAGGATTATCTATGCTTGGGTAAAGTTCTTAGAAAAAGCATAAAATTATATATTTTTAAAATTCAAATTGTAATTGTATTGTTTGAAACGATAGTAATCAAAATATACTATAATTATACAATGAGTTATTATAAATATGTGAGCTTATTATGATAGATCCTTATGAGCAAAAACTTAAGTTTATAATTAGTGAAAATTCAGCGGATGAAATACCAGGAGCAGAGTTAACTTTGGATTTAACTGCTTATTTAGCTGCAATAAAAAATTATCAAGCACTGAAAAATGGTAGTTCTAAAGAAGAGAATGCAAAAATAGTTGAAGCAGAAAATTCCATAAGGATTCAAAAACAATTTGTAGCGCATTTATTAGATAATATGAATGGTGCATTATTATTGGGAGATATATTGCTTGCACTTAAAGATTCAAAAAATTCTATGCAGATTGAGGATATAGGAGATGAAATATTTTCAATTTCTGGTGATAGGCCATTAGTCATCGAAAGTATGGATAATAGCATGGTTGAGCTTATTAAAAATAGTATGGATTCATTAATTGCAAATTCATTAAAATCGCCAATAGAGTCAGATGTAATTTTAAGGATGTCTTTCAGATTGGCAATAAATGAAAGCACAGTAAAGTTAACCATAACAGATAATGCCGGTGGATTTCCTGAAAGCTATTTAGCAAACTTTAATGAAGTTAAGCGCAGGGGTGAACTTTTGCCCTCACCATCTGTTAATAAATTATCTGAATCAACTTTTTGGTATTTCGGCGGTCAGGGATTAGGTCTAAGGCAACTATTTGCTAAAGTAAATTATGGTTATGATTTACATCCTAATAAAACGCATACCAAATTTTATGATTTTAGTTCTCAACCAAATACAGATATTATTTTTCAAAATACTCCTGATCATGGAGCGGAGGTAATAATTTCTGGTCCAATATCTTGTATCCCAAAAGCAGAGGTAGAGTCGCAAATGGATTATAGTGTAGATTTAAATGAGAAAGATAGTCATTTTAATATTTTAAAACAATTAGGAAGGTTTACTAATGTAACTCAAAATAAAATGAAAAACTCAGAAGTTAATAATGAAAATTTAGATGATAATAAAACATTAGAATCAAGCTCACAAGGGGAAACAGATGTAATGTCATGGAGTGAAAATGAAGATAATGAAACATTAGATTCAGATGAACTAAATAAAGAATGTGATATGGAGGATGCTGAGACTATTTGTTCTGATGAAGATTTTGATGAAGATTACGATGAAGATTCTGATGAAGATTCTGATGAAGATTCTGATGAAGATTCTGATGAAAAACATAATAAAATTCGTAAGCAATAAATGTAGTCTATGGATTTTTATTTATTAGCTTGATCTGACACTAGAGGTTAAATTAAATATAATGATTTATCCAAAAATTAATAAACTCAAATAGGAGTGTCATAATCGAGTAATTTATCAGAAAAAATTATAAAACCAATTACAACATTGCGAAGCTCTGATAATAAAACATTAAAAGTCCTGCTAGCCGCGCCAATTGACATACATTCTATACCTATTTTTTCTTGCGATAATTTAGCAATAATTTCTGTGGGTATAAACAAATCTGGTTTATTATGCCCAATTATTATTACTTCTGGATTTAATTTTGATAACGGTGCAATTTTACTTTCAGATAGTTCATTTATAGAAGAAATATCCCAATTAATTTCAACTCCTTGTGCTGAAACAAAGATGCTTGATGTGTAAGCTTTGTTATCTATTGTAATGCTATTTTTATCGTAAGATTGAATGGAATATTTTGCTACTGCTTCAAGGATAATTTCCATAGTGTTTTAATGATTATTAATTTATACTTAGAACATTTTACCATTTATTAAAAATGTTGTAATGCAAATAATAGTTAACGATGTTATTAGTGAGATGCCTAGCAATAGTTTATTTTTGGCATCACAGAGTGATTTTATAATCAATATTTTGTCATGTTTTGAATATGATAGAAATTTTCCCCCTGTTGCCAAATTATTACAAAAGTTTCATAAATTATCTGGTGAATGGTTAGTAATCTCTCCAATCCATTGGCAAGCAACTCATAATGATGCTTTGCTGTTAAGGGTGGGGCATGAGTTTTTACTCTCTGAATCGCAAGGCGAAGCGTGGTTTATGGAGTTAGAAAAGTTTATTTTTGGCGAAGATATTAAGGTTCATTATCACAATCCTTACACATGGTTGATACAAGTTAAAGATCATTTATCTATCAATTCAAAATCCGTTTATCAATTATTAAATAAGTCAATAATGACAGCATTAGAAAAGCTAGATAACTCAATGTTTTGGGCAAAATTTATGACTGAAAGTCAGATGTTTTTAAGTAATAATTATTTAAATAAAAAATTACCAATTCCAATTAATGGTTTTTGGGTTTGGGGTGACGGAAAATTAAATACCCCAACAACTAAAAAAATAGTGGTTTGCGATGAAGATAGTAGCAGAATTGCTAAAATTATATCCAAAAATATTGTGGATAGTTCTAGTATCAAAAAGTTCAATCGACAAGATATTGTTATCAGTCAAAACGCGAATATTTTAAACAAAATTTCAAATAAACTAATAAATAAACATCAAAGTTGGTATTGGAACAATATTGCTTATAAGATAAGGCATGAAATGTGGTTTAAAAGAATTTTTAGTTAGGAAATTTTATGCAAATTATTCAAAAAAAAATTAAAAATAATCATCAAGTTATCACGGGAGTTCATCCTGTATTGCAGAGGATTTATGCTTTGCGAGGAATTAATTCAAAGGAGGAATTAGATAATAGTTTTAATTCTTTATTGCCATTTCTGGATTTTAAAGATATTGATAAAGCATGCGTTAGATTGGAAAGAGCCTTACTAAATGATGAGAATATTTTAATTATTGGCGATTTTGATGTAGATGGAGCTACCTCAACTGCATTAGCTGTATCTGCATTAAAAACTTTTGGAGCTAACAGAGTACAATATTTGGTGCCAAATAGATTTGAATATGGCTATGGGCTAACTCCAGCAATTGTTCAAGTTGCAAAAAAAATGCAGCCAGATCTAATTATTACAGTAGATAATGGGATTGCTAGCATTGATGGAGTATCTTTAGCAAACGAACTGCAGATAGATGTTTTAATTACAGATCATCATTTACCGGCAGATGAGTTGCCAGATGCATGTGCAATTGTTAATCCAAATCAAAAAAATTGTCGGTTTTTAAGTAAATCAATTGCTGGTGTTGGAGTGATTTTTTATATCATGTTGGCTCTAAGAAGACATTTAGCAAATAAGCAGTGGTTTGAAAATAATAATCAACCATTACCAAATATGGGGCAATTTTTAGATTTAGTTGCATTAGGAACAGTTGCAGACGTAGTGTCATTAGATCAAAATAATCGCATTTTAGTTAGTCAAGGCTTACAAAGAATTAAAAATGGTCAATCTAGACCAGGGATTCAAGCTTTGTTAGAGGTTGCTAAAAGAGATTACTCTAGTCTTCAAGCAAGTGACTTAGGATTTGCAATTGCTCCTAGATTAAATGCTGCCGGCAGATTAGATGATATGTCTCTTGGAATAGAGTGCTTATTAAGCCAAGATTTAGCAATTGCTAGAAAACTCGCGAGTCAACTCGATGAATTAAATATAGAAAGACGAAAAATTGAAAATGAAATGAAGGACCAAGCTAATCTTGTATTAAATAAGTTGGTGTTAGATTCTAACTCACACCTACCATTAGGTTTATGTCTTGTTGATCCGGT